>Ga0209726_10000735_pt1 | contig 58934 bp, 59 predicted proteins | sample Subgrocontami54m_FD_187453 | JGI IMG/M metagenome (GOLD analysis project Ga0209726, IMG submission 187453) | Subsurface groundwater microbial communities from S. Glens Falls, New York, USA - GMW46 contaminated, 5.4 m (SPAdes) (version 3) | ecosystem: Environmental > Aquatic > Deep subsurface >...
TCATCCTCAACGCCATGATGCGGGATGGCCTTCCATGGGATCCCGCGCGCACTGCCATAACCTAAGGAGTAAGACAGTTGCTCTCCACGACGTGGAGAGGGGGGGCGTTCGGAGATTGTGCATGACTAGGTACACCACCCATGGCCGGTGGACGGAGCAGCGTGAATTGGCGCGCTCGATGCGCAAGGGGTCTACGGAGGCGGAGCAGCTGCTTTGGGAGCGACTACGCGCGAAGCGCCTCGGGTGGAAGTTTCGTCGGCAGCACCCGATCGCGAGATTCGTCGTGTATTTCTACTGCGTTGAGCGCGGCGTGGCTATCGAAGTCGATGGCGCTGTTCACGATTCGCCGGAAACCGAGGATCGGGCGCGGCAGGCATATTTGGAGGAACGTGGCATCAGGTTTCTTCGCTTCGCCAACAAAGCGATCCTGCAACACATCGATCGAGTGCTCAGCGACATAGTTAGCATGCTCGCCGCTCCAAGTCCCCCTCTCCACGACGTGGAGAGGGGGTGGCCGAAGGCCGGGGGTGAGGTGCCCGCTCTGGCGTGGGTTCCCGAGACGGATGCCGCACAATGAAGATCCTCTTCTCCGCCGACTGGCATTTGGGCTACACGCTGGGCGGCGCGAACCCGGCGCCGCGCCTCGCCGACCAGGCGCGGCAGCTGCGGGTGATCGCGGCGTACTGCGACGACTACGCCGTCGACGTGCTGGCGATCGCCGGCGATGTGTTCGAGGCGCAGGAGCGGGGCGCCGCACGTGCGGCGGTTGGTGCGATGATGGATGCGCTCGCTCCTGCGCTTTCGCGCGGGCTGCGCATCATCGCCATCGCCGGCAATCATGACCGCGACTACTTCATGGACATGGCGGGCCTCTGGCTCGGGGCGCACGCGCCGACCGGCGGCGAGCGCATCGTCATGCGCACGCGGCCGGAGCTGCTGACCGTCGAAGCCGGCGGCGAGCGCGTGAACTTCGCGCTGCTGCCGTTCCCGACGCTGGCACGCTACGAGCTGCAGCACGACGACGCGGGCGGGGTGGCGCAGCGCAACGAGCAGCTTGCCAAGCTGTTCGTCGAGAAGATGGAGGAGCTGCGCAAGCAGGCGTCGGAGCAGCGCCTGCCGACGGTGCTGCTGACGCACGTCACCGTCACCGGCACGACCGTGAAGGCGCACCGCATCTCGCCGCGCGACGACGTCGTCATCCCGCGCGGCGCCTTCCCCGACTTCGAGCTGACCGTCGTCGGCCATATCCACAAGGCGGAGCAGCTCGGCGGCGCGCACTTCTACTACGTCGGCGGGCTCGACCGGATGGACGTCGGCGAGCGCGACTACGAGCCGCGCGTGCTGCTCGCCGATATCGGCCCTGCGGGCGTCCGCGAGATCACGTCGCTGCCGCTCGACCCGACGCCGTTTGCGGCGCTTATCGCGTCGGATGAAGAGAGCATGGCCGCCGCGCGCGCGACGCTCGAACGTCCGGACGAGACGCTCGTGAAGCTCACGCTGCAGGTGCCGCAGGGCACCTACCTGGCGCCGTTGCTCGACCAGGCGCGGCTGCTGTTCCCGCGCCTCTACGGCAACGTCGATTGCGACTGGACCGACATCGCGCCGCTGGTACCGACGGTTGCGGGACTCAACCCGGCGAACGTCGAGGAGACGGTGCGCAGATACCTCGAAGAGCAGCCGATGCCCGACGATGAGCGCGACGCGCTGCTGGAGCTGGTGACGGAGCTGCGCGCCGTGCCGGCAGGGGCGGACGCATGATCCCTCTCAGCGTCCGCATGAAGGGCTGGATGCGCTATCGCGACGAGCAGGTCGCCGACTTCCGCGGCGGCAGCCTCATCGCCATCTGCGGCGAGAACGGCGCCGGCAAATCGTCGATCTTCGACGCGATCACCTACGCGCTGTACGGGCTGCACCGGCTGGGCAAGATGCACGCCGACCAGCTCATCTCGCAGGATATGGACCGCCTCTCGGTCGAGTTCGAATTCGAAGCGAGCGGCCAGCGCTACCTCGTGCGCCGCAGCCGCGGACGCAAGGAGTCGGAGCGCGACCAGAGTCTCTGGATATGGGACGAAGGCGCGGACGACTGGGCGCAAGTGCCGGGCAGCGAGAAGGAAGACGCGCTGAAGCGCGCGATCGAGCACATCGTGCGCCTCTCGCCGGAAGCCTTCACGTCGTCGTTCCTACTGCAGCAGGGGGCGGCGACGGAGTTCCTCGATGCCGACCCGAAACCGCGCTTCGACATCATCAGCAGTCTCATCGGCCTCAAGGAGTACGAGGAGCTGGAGAAGCGCGCGCGCGAGGCCCACAAGACCGAGAAGGTGATCCTCGACAAGCTGACCGACGACCTCAAGGGATTCGGAGGCGTCGACGAGGACGCCATCGCCCGCCTGCGTACGGACGTAGCGGCCGCCGCGCAGCGAGACGCCGCCGCGGCGCACGCCGCGCAAGCCGCGCGCGCACAGCTCGCCGACGCGCAGCGCCACGCTCGCCTCGCCGCCGAGATCGCAGGGCTAGACGCACAACTCGCGACCGCCGCCGGACTGATCGCGGACAAGGAGCAGATCGTTCGCGACGCCACGCTCTTCGAGACGCTGAGCGGCGCCCTCGACAAGGTGCAGCGCATCGGCGCGTCGCTGGCCGACGCGCAGCGCGCGGAGTCCGCCGCTCGGGCTGCCGGCGAGCAGGCCGCGGCGATCGACATCGATGCGCTCGCGACACAACATGCCTCCGCGGCGAAACAGATCGCCGCGGATGAGAAGCGGTCGAAGGCCGCCGAGCGCGCTCACGCCGTCTCGACGACGGCCGAGCGGGAGGCGTACGACTTCGCGCAGCTCGCGACAATCGTGCTCGATAGCCGTACGCGCATCGCGACGTTCGAGGAGCAGATCACTCGGTTCGACGCGCAGCTCCGCGAGCTGTCGGCGGCGCGCAAGAGCGCCGAGCGCGACATCGCCACAGCGGCCACGGCGGCCGAGCAGGCGGACACTGCGCTCGGCGCCGCCATCAAGAGCGACGCCGACGCCGGTGCGCTCGCGGCAACACTGAAGCAGCAGCTCGCCGAACGTAAAGCCGCCGCCAGGGAGTCGACCTGCGCCCGCTGCGGACAGACCATCGACAAGAAGGCGGCGAAGCAGCAGATCGATGAATTGACCGCGCAGCTCGCCGGCGCGCAAGGGCAAGCGGCCGCGGCGGCCGCGGCGCAGAAGCAAGCCACCGCCGCCCGCGCGGCCGCGCGCAAGCGCCACGACGAGGCCGTCGCAAGCGCCCGAGCCGGGGAACAGCAGCTGCACCGAATCGATGCCCAGCGCGGAGCAGCGGCAGCGGAGCATGCGCGCGTAGCGACGCTGCTCGCCGAACACGAAGCGCAGCTCGACGGCCGCATGAAGGACGTCGAGCAGGCTCGCGCGGCGCACGATGCGGCGAAAGCGCACCTCGACGCAGCCCAGCACGCGCTCGACGACGCCCGCGCATCGCTCGACGCGGCTCGCACCGCGGAGGCGGCCGCGCGCGATGCGCTTGCGACAGCTCGCGATCGCCGCGCGGCGCTGGAAGCGCAGGCGGCGCAACGCGCACAGGAGGCGGCCGGCCACCGTCAGGCCGCCGAGGCGTTCGCGAACGGGCTGGGCGCGCTCGCGGAGCCGGCGCTCGCCGACCCGGCGGACACGCTCGCGACGCTGCGATCGCATCGCGAAGGCCTCGCCGGCGCACCGAAGCGCAAAGCGGCGCTCGATGCGGCCGTCCGCGACCACGCCGCGTGGAGCGGCCAGCGCACGGCCAAGCTCGACGAGATCGCAACGATCCCGGCGCCGCACCGCATCGAGGAAGCCGTCGCGCGCGCCGCCGCGGCCGAAGCGGACGCCGCCGCCACGTCGGCGCGCGACGCGCTACAGGCAGCGCAACAGCAACTCACCATGCTCGAAGCGCGCATCGGCGAGCTGGCGCGGATGCAGGCGGACAAGTCGCGCGCCGAGGTGCGCATCAAGCGGCTGAAGAAGCTCGCCGATCTGCTCGGCAAGAAGGGGCTGCAGGGCCTGCTGATCACCGACGCCCTCAACGCCATCACCAGCAACGCTAACGCGTTCCTGCAGCGCCTCACCGGCGGCACGCTGCAGCTGACGATCGAGCGCACGAAGGGCGACCTGCTGGAGTTGCAGGCGATCGACTCCACCTGCATGCGGGAGCCGCGCAGCCCGAAGGTGCTCTCCGGCTCGCAGAAGTTCCGCTGCGCCGTCGCCATCGCGTCGGGCATCGGGCAGTACGCCGGCGCCGGCGGCATGCGGTCGATCGTCATCGACGAGGGGTTCGGCAGCCTCGATCAGGCCGGCCAGCAGCAGATGGTGGACGAGCTGCGGCAGCTCTCGACGCACATGGACAAGGTGATCGTCGTCTCACACCTCGACGCGTTCACCAACCGCGACAACTTCCCCGACCAGATCCTCGTCGAGACGGCCGGCGATGGTTCGCGCATCCGCAACGTCGCCTGACGCCCGGAGAGGATCGATGCCACGTCTCAAACCGATCGACCGTCTCCGCAAGCTCTGCCTCGCGCTGCCCGAGGCGACGGAGAAGCTCGCCTGGGGCGAGCCGACGTTCCGCGTTGGCGGCAGGATGTTCGTGATGTTCTCGAACAACCATCACAACGACGGCCGCATCGCCGCATGGTGCAACGCGACCTTCGCCGTCCAGGATCTGCTCGTGCGCGCCGACCCGGAGCGATACTTCGTGCCGCCGTACCAGGGCACACGCGGCTGGATCGGCGTCCGTCTCGAAGACGGCCGCGCCGACTGGACGGAGGTCGCCGCGATCGTGGAGGACGCGTATCGCCTCGTCGCGCCCAAGAGACTCCTGATCCTCCTCGACGGCAGCGGCCCGGGCGGATGATGGAACTCGGCGATCGATCCCGGCCGGCCATTGGCGAGCGTCAGCGGCAGGGATTGTATAGTGGGCGCGCGGCGCAGTACCGCCGTCTCACCGCCAGCCGCCGAAGATGCAAGCCGCAAGAGGAGTCCGGACGCATGGAACCGATCCAGCTGAGCAAAGCACGCTGCCGGGCGCTCGTCATCTCGTGTTCCGACTTCCGGTTCATCTCGGCGCAACGGCAGATTCGGCTCGACCTCGGACTCGATAACGCATACGACCTGCTGGCGCGGCCCGGTGGCGTCTTCTCGCTCGTCCGCTCGACCAGCACGATCGCCCGCGAGTCGATGCTCGAGGAAATCCACCTGCTGCGATCGCTGCATCACTTCCAGAGCATCCTGCTGATGAACCACGTGACCTGCGGCGTCTACCGGGACCTCGCGCGCGGCAACCGCGAGATAGCGATGCATCGAGACGATCTGCTGCGCGCGACGGCCATGCTGCAGGAGCACTACCTCGGCATGCGCGTCACCGCATATCTGTCCACGATCGTCGACGACAGTGTGAAGATCGTGCCGGTCGAAGCGGTGTCTGTCTAACGACGCGGCTATCCGCGCGTGGCGCGCCAGCCGAAGCCGGTCTTCGTCATGTACGGGAGCTCGGCATTGACGAACCCGGCGCGCGTCAGCCGCCCGGCGAACGTCGCCGGATCGACCGGATTCCGATCGTCGAAGACGTGGAAGATGTTCCACATCAGGCTCGGCCGGCTGTCGCCGCCGACGAACGGCGCGCCGGGCCGCAGCACGCGCGCAACCTCCGCGAGCAGCCGATCCTGCAGCGCCGCCGGCACGTGGTGGAGCATGGTGAAGCACACCGCCGCACTGAACGACGCATCGGGAAACGGCATCGCCGTCGCATCGCCCTCCACGACCGTGACGTTCGTGCCGGCCATCCGCGCCGTGAGCAGCGCCGCGAGCTTGCGATCGATCTCGATCGCCGTCACGTGCGCCGCGCGTTCGCGCAGCCAATCGGTGCTCTTGCCCGGCCCCGGCCCGACCTCGAGCAGATCGTCGCCAAGTTCGATGCCGCGCAGCGCGGCCGGCAGCATCTGCTCCTGAAGCATCTTCGCCCAGCGATCAGAGTTGCAGTACCAGCGATGTACGATGTTCATGGTGCGTCTCCGCTATCTCACGACGCAACACACCCCGAGCGCAAGCTCTCGGGTGCCCGCGCGCATGTGCTACGCCTTCTCCCTGTCGACGATCCGCTCCCCGAGCCGCAGCCGCGCCGCCAGCTCCATATTGCCGACGCCCGCAGCGACGTCGGCGGCGGTCTTACCGTCGTCGTTGCGCAGATCCACGTTGGCGTTTCGGGCGATGAGCAACTCGGCGAGCGTCCGGTTGTTCGCGAACGCCGCCGTCATCAGCGGCGTGAAGCCGGCGTGCTGCTTCGCGTTCGGGTCGGCGCCGCTCCGCAACAGCAGCCGGCACGCCTCGATGCGGCCTCCCGCGGCCGCGGCGTGCAGCGGCATGTTCGCCAGGAAGTTGCGCGTCACCGCCTCGATATTCGCACCGCCCTGCAGCAACGCGCTCATCGCGCCGGTGCTCCCGAAGTACGACGCGAAGTGCAGCGCCGTAAAGCCGTCGGACGCGTACGCCGTCGCGAGCGCGCGGTCGCGCGCCAGCAGGTCACGCACCACGTCCACACGATCGATACTCGCGGCGTCGAAGATGTCGAGCGCGGGGCCTGTCTCGATCAGCACGTCGAGGATGGCGTCCTGGCGCATGTAGCGCGCGAACGGGAGCACGGACAGCGTCGAGGCATCGCGGGCGCGCGACAGCTCCGGCCGGTAGCGCAGCATCTCCGTAACGGCGGCCGCGTTCCCCTGGCCAACGTGCCGGAACAACTCATCGATGTCGCCGTCGGCAATGTGCGCGCTCACTCTGCTACCCGGTGGGGGTCGGCTGGCTCGCGGCGGGCTCGGCGGGTTGGCTCATCACGCGCACGCCAGTGAGCTCTTCGGACACGCTCCACAACCGTCGCGCCACCGCCTCGTCGCGCGCGGCGGCGCTGGCGGCCACGGGCTTCGGGTGTCCGCGCAGCTCGAACGGGCCGCTCGGACCCACGTAGGCGCCGCCATCGACGCCGGGCGCCGTCGCCGCGTACAGCGTCGGCAGCGCGCCCATCGCCGCGCTCTGCGCGAAGATGGCGTTGCCGACGGCCATCAGCATGCTGTCGAGCTTCGGCGCAGCCGCCGACTGCAGATTCGTCGCCGCATAGCCGGGGTGCGCCGCGACGCTGCGGATGGATGCCGCGGTTGCCCGTAGGCGGCGGTCCAGTTCGAACATGAACAGCAGATTCGCCAGTTTCGACTGCCCGTATGCCCGCCAGCGCCCGTACGTTCGCTCGCTCTGCAGATCGTCGAACGCGATCCGCCCCGTCCGGTGCGCACCGCTGCTCACCGTGACGACGCGCGCGTTGTCGCGGCCGTCCATCATGCCGATCAGCAGCCCCGTGAGCGCGAAGTGCCCCAGGTGATTCGTGCCGAACTGCAGCTCGAACCCGTCCGACGTGACCCGGCGCGGCGGCGCCATCACGCCGGCGTTGTTGATCAGCAGGTCGAGGCGGTCGTGCGTGGACGCGAACCGCGCCGCGAACGCCCGCACCGATGCCAGATCGCCCAGATCGAGCGACTCGACGGCGACGGACGCCGCCGGCACCGCTTCGTCGATCTTGCGCTTCGCCGCCGCGCCCTTGTCCGCGTTCCGGCACGCCAGCACCACGCTGGCGCCCGCGCGCGCAAGTTCGCGCGCCGCCTCGAACCCGATGCCGCTGTTCGCACCCGTGACGATCGCCACGCGCCCAGCCTGGCTCGGTATCTGACTTGCGGTCCATCTCGGCATGGCTGACCTCCGATCAAACACCCGGCCGACGACTACCTTCGCGGGCAGTTCGTCGCCGGCCACTCATGCTCGATCGAACCCGTCCGAGAGTCAACTGTACGGAACACCGACGAGCGCTGCTATACCGGTTGATACGTCAACAGTACGACGCCCGTCGCGGTCGTCGTACTGTTGACGAGCCGCATCTTCTTCAAGGCGCCGCCCTCGTTGAACAGGCGCTTTCCGTTGCCCGTGACGACCGGGTGAATCATCAGCGTCAGCTCGTCCAGCAGCTCCGCCTCGAGCAGCCACCGTACGAGCGTCGGGCTGCCCTGTACGCCGATGTTCTTGCCCGGCTGTTGCTTTAGCGCTCTGACCGCTTCCGCCGCATCGCCGCTGATCAACGTCGAGTTCTGCCACTCATCAACCGCGCGCAATGTGCTCGAGAACACGAACTTCGGCGTGCCGTTGATGAAGCTGGCGTACGGTTCGTCGCTCGACGTCGGCCAGTACGAAGCCCACTCCTGGTAGGTCACCCGCCCGAGCAGCACGGCATCCTGCGCGGATATAGACGACGACATCGCCGACATCAATTCGTCATTGAAAACGTCAAACTGCCACTCGTTCGGAGACTCCGTCACACCGTCCAGCGAAATGAACAACGCCGAGACCACGCTCCTCATCTTGATCTTCCTTTCGTCATGTTGATCGTATTGCTCGCGCCGGCCCAGGCTCTCGACTTACCTGCCTGCCAGGTGCTCCGCGAGCCGTGCCAGCGTCTGCTCTGCACCCTCAACCGCACCGAACTCCGCCTCGACGCGCTCTCGCTCCGCCGCCGTCGCGAAGATCCCCGTCATCGTTACCCGCGTCTTGCCGTCTTCCTCCGTGAGTTCCACGAGCGCGCGGAACGAATTGCCGCCGTCGTCGTCGCTGTGATCGTACGCCAGGCGCTCCGGCGAAACGACCTCCGTGTACACAATGAGGTTCGGATAGTCCACTCCGTCAGGCCCGTGCATGATGAACCGCCAGGCGCCACCGGGGCGTACGTCCATCTCGTGCGTGGTGGTGGTAAACCCGTTCGGCCCCCACCACTTGCCGATATGCTCGCGATCCGTAAACGCTTTGAAGACGAGCGCTTGCGGCGCGTCGAACAGTCGCGTCGCTACAATCGTTCGGTCTGCCGTCACTGCCGCACTACCGCTTCCAGCCGTCATGTCGTTGCTCCTTCTCTCGCCAACTTCCATCGCGGGCGTCACTTCTTGCCGCGCGCCTCGTTCTCCTTCACCCGCGCCTTCACGATCTTCTTCACCAGCGTCACGGGCGGCGGCTTGTCGAGCGCGAAGTGGATCGTCGACTTGGTGCCGGCTGCCTCGTACGGCTTGAGCGCGTCGCCGCACGCCGCGATGGCGGCGTTGCTCATCGGGTACATGCCGCAATGACGCTTCCAGGCGGCGATCGCCACCAGCGGCCCGCGATAGCTGAACGTGGGGATCTGATAGCTGATGCTCTCGGTCGCCTTCGGCGCGGCGGCCTTGATCGTCGCGCGCAGCGTCTCCATCACCGCGCGCGCGTCGTCTGGCAGCGCTGCGACGTATTCGTCGACGGTGCGTGCCACGGCGCTCACGCCATCCCTCGCAACAGTTCGGCCATGCGGTCCATGCTCTCGGCGGCTCCGCCCTCCATGCCATTCGCCACCATCCCGTCGCGATCCTCGAGCGTCTGGAAGACCGACGTATCGGTGATCTTCGTCTTGCCGCCAGACGCTTCGAAGATCACGGTCTCGAGCAGCGCGTGGCCGGGCAGCCCCTCCCACTCGAAGGTGTAGACCAGGCGTTCCGGCGCCAGGACATCGTGGTACACGCCGTGGAACGCGTACTCGTTGCCCGCGGCGTCGTGCTGCACGAATCGCCAGCTGCCACCTGCCCGCGCGTCCATCTTGTCGACGAGCGTCGTCAGGCTCGCCGGCCCCCACCATCTCGGTATGAGGTCGGGGTCGGTAAACGCCTTGAACACCAACGCCGGTGGCGCGTCGAACTCCCGCGTGATGATGATCTCCTGCTTGCCGGGCGGCACGAGGATATCGAGCTTCGTCATGCTGTTTCGCTCCTCCCTATCGCAAGCTCTCCGCGAGCTTGTCGAACGACTCGTTCCAGCTCTGGCTGGTCATATCGCTCATCTCCCCAACGGGCAGGCCGGTGTGGGTCAGCGTCATCTTCGTCTTGCCGTCGCGATCCTCGAAGATCAAGGTTACGAGCATCTCGAACGGGATGTCTTCGCTCATACCGTAGTGCGATGCCGGGACGGCGTTGCCGTCCGCATCGGCGAAGCTGTCGGTGAACACCAGGCGCTCGAACGGCACGATGTCGCTGTACACGCCCGTCGAGTAGCTGCGGCGCCCATCCGGCCACTCCATGCACCAGAGGTACTTGCCGCCGATACGCAGGTCGATCTCGCACATCGGCGACGTGAAGATCTTCGGGCCCCACCAGCGCATGAAGCGCTCCGGCTCCGTCCACGCCTTCCACACAAGCTCGCGCGGCGCATCGAATGTACGCGTGATCACGACCGTTAGTTGTCTTGTCTCCGCTGCGAGATCGGATGCCGTCATGGTGTTACTCCTTCGGTGACTTCGTGCTCGCCGCGGATCGTCGCGCCTTACCTTCGCCCTCGCATATCCTCCAGATGCCCTGCCACGTGCATGCCGGAGATCACGCCCACAAACTGCGCCAGCGTCGGATGATCGCCGAACGGCGTCTGCGCGAACAACGGGATGTGCGCCGTCCGTCCGAGATCCTCCGCGCTTGCCCCGGCCAGAACATCCGCGATCGCTCGATACTGCGCTTGCACGCGAGAAGCCAGTTGTGCCACAGTCATCGCTTGCCGGCTCGCATCGAAATGTGTGACGCCCGGCTCAACGTCAATTTCCGGCGTACCTTCATCCAAGAACCGGCGCACGCTGTCGAGGAACGTGTCGCCGTCCGCCCCTTGCAGATGCGAGAGGCACTCCTTCACGCTCCAGCTGCCGTCCGCTGCCCGCCGCGAGGCGACATCCTCATCTACGCCACTGACAACGACGCCAACCTCGTCCATTTGCTGTCGCAGCGTCGCCGCCAACGCAAATGGGTGCAGGCTCTTGGCGAGCTTGTCCAGGGCCTGGTTCCAGACCGTCACAGCCATATCGCTGATTTCGCCACTCGGGAGGCCCGCGTGTGTCAGCGTCAGCTTCGTTTTGCCTTCGTGATCTTCGAATGTCACCGTCACCAGCGCCTCCATCTTGGTGTCGGCGGGCAACCCGTAGTGCGAAGGTGGCACGAAACTCCCGTCCGCGTTGGCGAGGCGATCGGTGTAGACGAGGCGCTCGAGCGGGATGATCTCGCGATAGACGCCTGTGCTGTACGTGTCCTGGCCGTCGGGCGACCGCATGCAGTTGAGGTACGTGCCGCCGGTGCGGAGATCGATCTCGCACCGCGGCGAGGTGAAGTCTTTCGGCCCCCACCAGCGCATCACGCGCGCAGGCTCCGTCCACGCTTTCCACACAAGCTCGCGCGGCGCATCGACGGTGCGCGTGACCACCACGGCTCGATCGGCTGTCTTCGTCTGGGCACTGCTCTGCTCTGTCATCGCGCAACTCCTTGTTCTGTCTCCAGGTGCTCAGCCATGCGGTCCCACGTTTCACTCAACCCCTGGACGACGCCCATCGCCAGGATCGACTCCAGCTGCTCGACCGTCGCGAATTCCGCATACGATGTGAGCTTCGTCTTGCCGCCAAGGTCCGCGAGTTCCAGCGTGATCAGCATCCCCGGCATGCCCTCAACGGTATTGCCGCCGGCATCCGAGAAGACGTCATAGTAGACGAGCCGCTCCGGCTCGACGATCTCGCGATAGACAGCCTTGCCCCAGGACTCCTCGCCTCCGGCGCCCCGCATGCAGTAGTGCCATACCCCGCCCGGCCGCACGTCCATCGCGTAGTTCGTCGTGGTCCAGCCGCGCGGGCCCCACCAGCGGGCGATCTGCTCGGGCACGGTCCACGCCCTCCACACCAGCTCGCGCGGGGCATCGATCACCCGCTCCACGATGAGCTTGCGGTCCGCCCTGTTCGCCCAAACCAGTGTTGTCTCGGTACTGAGTTCCTCCAGCGCCATAACGCCCCTCCTGGCCGCACTGCGCGCGCGGCGAATGTCTTCTGCCGCACCTCAGCGCGCCGTCAGCCGCGTCGTCCTTCCGATTCAGTGATAGGTTCACGATGGGTTCACTTGGGTTCGTCTCCAGGACGTCGATGCGTTCAGCGTGAGGCACCCTCCGTTCCTGCTGCTTCATCGCCTTTGGCCTGCACTTCGCGGAGGTATTCGTCCAGCCGATCGAAGCTCTCTTCGTAGAAGCGGCGATAATTGCCCACCCAGTCGGCGACGTCCTTGAGCGGCGCCGCGTGCAGCCGGCACGGACGCCACTGCGCCTCGCGGCTCCGCGTGATGAGGCCGGCCCGCTCGAGCACCTTGAGGTGCTTGGAGACCGCCGGCAGCGTCATCGCAAACGGCGCCGCCAGTTCGGTCACGGACATCTCCCCCGACGCCAGGCGCGACAGGATCGCGCGGCGGGTGGGGTCGGCAAGTGCCGCGAACGTGCTGTCGAGCCGGTCCATGACCATGCGTATTTCACCATTCAGTTATTTAACTGATCGATAAATTACAGCACCGCAGCACGCCTGTCAAGCCCTTCCTGCGTGAATTGGCACGCCAATAGTCGCCCGGCCGAAGCGCACGTCGCCCACGCACCCCACCTGCGCGGGTCCGCAGTTCTTAGAGTCGCAGTTACGTTTGGATAACCGATGCTGGGTGATCAGCAGCGGCCGAGGCGAGGGCGCCGGGCACCACTTCTTCACGCAGGAAGCGCAAACCCGACGAGGTCGCCGGTCCGTCATCTGCACCGGCTCCAGGGCGCCGAGGCCGCCTGGGGGCTAAGGGCAGGCGCTGAACTAGCGCGGCGGCCCTCTAAGTAGGACGCGCGTCCACTCACCCGAAGCGTGATCGCTGCCACCGCACATCCCGCGGCGGCGCGGCGCCGATGTCGATGCGTCGCGCCAGGCGCCCTGTGCCTGGCGAACCTAGCGCAGCAACCTTCGGCCGATGCCCGCCACAAACATACCGGCGGCCGCGAGCATCATCGCCCCGATCACGAAGGCCGAACGCGCGGCGCCGCCATCCCCCGGCCCGCTGCCGGTGTTCGGGCCGACGATCACGCCCGCGCCTCTACCCGTCGGGCTCGGCTGCGCGGCGGTCGGGCTGGTGGCCGGAGAGGTGGCCGACGGCACCGGCGTCGATGTCGATGTCGGCGTTGCCGTCGGCGTGGATGTCTTCAGGGCGGTGCTCAGCGTTGACGTTGGCGTGGCTGTGATCTGGGTCGACGTTGTCGCCGTCGCCGTCGGGGTACCGCTCGCCAGCGGCTGGAGCAGAACCGACACGGTGTTGGCAACAAAATTGGCGACCGCGAGGTCGGGCTTCCCGTCCCCGTTGAAGTCGCCGATGCCTACTTGCCAGGGGCCGGAGCCGGTGCTGAAGTCGGTCTTCGCACTGAAGCTGCCCGTGCCCGTGCCCAGCAGGACCGATACGGTGCTGTCGCCATAATTGACGACCGCGAGGTCGGCCTTCGTGTCGCCGTCAAGGTCGCCAATGGCGAGGGTGCTCGGCTTGTTGCCCGTCGCGAAATCGGTCTTCGCGCCGAAGCTGCCCGTGCCCGTGCCCAGCAGCACCGACACGGTGTTGCCGTTGAGGTTCGTGACGGCCAGATCGGGCGTTGCGTCACCGTTGAAGTCGCCGATGGCGACAAACTGCGGGCCGGTGCCGGTCGCGAAGTCCGTCTTCGCGCCGAAGGTCCCCGTGCCCGTGCCGAGCAGGATCGACACGGTGTTGGCACTAAAATTGGCGACCACGAGGTCGGGCTTTCCGTCCCCGTTGAAGTCGCCAATGGCCACGGACTGAGGACTGTTGCCGGTTGCGAAGTTGGTCCTCGCGCCAAAACTGCCCGTGCCCGTGCCCAGCAGCACAGAAACCGTGTTGTCCACGGCGTTCGCGACCGCGAGGTCGGGCTTCCCGTCCCCGTTGAAGTCGCCGATTCTCACCGAGAGAGGATTGACGCCGGTCGCAAAGTCAGTCTTCGCGCCAAAACTGCCCGTGCCCGTGCCCAGCAGAACAGACAGGGTGTTCGTGCCTTGATTGCCCGTGACGATGTCGAGCTTCCCGTCGCCATTAAGGTCGGCGATGGCGATCGACGAAGGGTTTGTGCCCGTCGCGAAGTCGGTCTTCGCGCCGAAGGTCCCCGTGCCCGTACCCAGCAGGATCGACACGGTGTTGGCACTAAAATTGGCGACAGCGAGGTCTGTCTTCCCGTCCCCGTTGAAGTCGCCGGTGGCCATGGAGAGAGGGCCGGTGCCCGCCGCGTAGTCGGTCTTCGGGAGGAACGTGACCGCGCCCGCCGTCCCCACCGAATACAGTACGCTCAGTACCGCGAGGGTCGCGCCACCGACCGCAAACGCCATGCGTGCTATCGATCGTCGTGGCATGTTCACTCCCTTTCGCTGGCCTGGTCGGTGGCTTGTCGGCAGGACACCGCGCTGTAGTGTCAGAGCCGCTGCGCCCTCGGATGCTCGCGCGCGGCCTCGTTGAAGCTAGATCATGCCATCTTGATGGCCCTCCGTCCAGCAGCAGCGTGCGCGCCGGCACGCGATCGGCGCGACGACGACCACCGTCGACCAGCTCGACGGGTTGCGGCAGCGGCGTCCAGCATCGCGCGCGCGCCGGCACGCGATCGGCGCGACGACGATCACCATCGACCAGCTCGACGGGTTGCGGCAGCGGCGTCCAGCATCGCGCGCGCGACGAATGTTGTGGCACCCCCGGCAGGATTCGAACCTGCGACCATCGGATTAGAAGGCTCGATTATGAGTTTCCGTGTCCGAGGGGCATCTCTGAATCTGGGCAAGGACGCCATTCGCGCAATCAGCGAACGAGTCCGATGGTCATGCCCGCACGGCATCTGACCATCGGATTGTATGAGGCAGCGACTGAGTGAGTCCAATTGATCTTATCGATCTCAGCGAGCCGTCTCGGCGCCCCTGATCGATCGTGATGACTTTTGCACCTCAACAAGTCAAGCTACGACACTGAAATCATGCCCTTCGCAGATTCGAATCAGTGGTAGCGCGTGGGGGAATACGAACCCGCGATCTCTTGAGAGTGCGCTCAGAGGGCCGGCACTATCCCGAACTCCGCGCACGTCGCCGAATCTGGATCCTACAAGTAGTCTCCACCCGTTGCGCCGGGGGGCAGGTTGGTCACAACGTGGACACCCGTGACAAGGAGGCCACACACTACCGTCCGAACCGGCGTGCAGCTAGGGAGACGATAAATCGACCGGTCGACATCGACGATCAGTCCGGCATCCAAGCGATACCCCGTGTGAATCCTCCTACTCCTGATCGAGCGATCACCCGTGACTCGTCGGTGCGCCAGTTCCATACGGCGACCTCGCGGTCTGACGAAGTAGCGAGCCACTCGTTGTCCGGGGACCAAACGAACGACGCCGGATCGCTGTCGGGGAACGAACGCGCGGCGATCTTCTCGGCGCGCCGAAATATGGTAAGGGTAGTATTTTCTCCGCCCCTGTCGAGGACCGCGAGTAGGTCAGGCTGACCAGGAGCGAACTGCGGAATCCCCTTGGAGGAGAGGTGTTGGACGTTCCCCGTGGCCGTCTCAACGATCGCCACGCCTTGATTCGTACCAACCGTAACCCTCATGGAATCTGCGGACCAGGACACTGCACTCCCGCCGGTAAGGGTCTCCGACAGCGTGATTCTGGAAGCGTCCCCTTGGCCTGCCATCCAAATTTTCAGAACAGTCCGTCCCGTGTCTCCGGTAAGGAAGGCGAGTTTGCCGTCGAAACTCCACTCCGCGAACTTGCCCACCTCCGGAGAGCGTCCACGGCAAAGAAGTGTTGATATAAGGTATTCGGACGGCAGCCTGACGCGCGATCACGCGCGCACTCAAGAAGCTGTCCGCAATGCTGAACCCGTTACTCGATCGTCCATGAGCCCGCAGCATGCTGAACGAGTTCTCACTGTAGAAGAACGGGTCGAGTATGAACGGGAACGTGACGGCACTCGCCCCGGAGAGCACGATTGAGCGGCCGCCTCACGAGACGTCCTCTGGACCAGGTTTTCGAGACAGCGATATCACCACGATCTGTTGTGCCGCGACCCCCCAGTCATAGTTATCCGACTCCGTACTTCTAGCGAAGGGTGAGCGGACGGCGCCGATCGCTATGTCGGCGAAGTAACCGTTCGAGAAGAGTGGCACACCGTCGGAGCTTAGGCACTCCTGTCGTCCGACGTTCTCAAAACACGTCCCCTTCTCACCAATGAACTCTCTGTCTCCAGAGGGCGCGCTCGCATCTGCAAGATTGAGCAGCTGTGGGCCGTATGGCAAGAGCGCGTCAACCGCTGTTCCGAGGTCCTTACAGGTCGCAGTCGACGCCTTCCCGAGCGACGCGCAATATTCGCTGCGGGCGCCATCTCTGGTTATGGTGTAGACACCTTCGCTGGGACCGTCCGGGACGCGAACAGTAACCTTGACATTCGTGCCGTCACGTTGCGCCCAGCGGACGCTACCGCGAAGGCTGACCGCACCGGATACCTCGAAGCTGTAGTCGGCGACGAACGTCGCCTTTAGGAAGTGTTGCGAGACCGAACGCGGAGTGGGTGCAGCTGCCGGCGTCGCCGCACATGCCGAAAGGGCGGCGGCCGCGCACACGATTGCGGCAGCAGTGATTGACTGCACAAGTCGCGGCCTCCCAAGCATCATCGTCCCGCCATGCGAACGAGGTCGCCGAACTCCCAGATGCGCCCTCTCTCGGGTCCTGTCCAAACATATCCCAGCGAGCCGCCGCCGAACGAGACGCGCAAGGATGTTACGTCCGGATCGAAGAGCGACGCTCTACTCGTCCAGCCCCAGGCGTGAAACTCGACAGAATGCCCTGCATTCCCTCCAGACCTTCCTGAGTCGACTACACCTACGGGATCTCGTCCGCTGTCGCGGATGTAAATCTGTAGCCCAGTGTCCCCAACGTAACGCATGTATGTGCCAGACACGCTGATGCGAATGTCCAGATAGCTATAGTCGAACGTGACGTTATTTATCCAAAATGATGCCAGCCTCGTTCCCACTCGCAGGCCAGCGAACGGACTCTCTGGATCGATCTCGGCGCCGGTCGACCGATAATGCAAGATGGGGATCTGGGTCCACGTCTGAATCTCGGCGGATCTGATGGATCTGATCTCGTTCTCCCATCGATTATCCCGAGCGATTGTTCTTTCCCACCACAGGAGGTGCTGTACGCTGTCATAGAACTCCCGTAGTCCGATCGCCCAGTCCGCCATTCTATTCAGATCTGCGCTACAACTGTGCTTGATTCCACAGGTAATCCAGCCTTTCGCGTCGTCTTTGTTGCAGCGTTGCATTTTCCCAAGCCATGTGAAGCAATGCCCCGTCGGATCCGAGTAAGTCAGCGGGTTGTTGCCCACGTAAGAATAGCGATTTAGACCACGCCCATCTGCGGTGGGGACGATCGTGTCAGCCGACACGAACCGCCCCGTCACCGTCGAATAGAACCGCGCCTTGTAGTTGTACAGGCCGAGCGCGTTCGTCGCGTCCTGCCGCGGGCCCGTGTCCTCCTGGCGCTGCCCCGTGTACGCCCTGTCGGTGTTCAGCGCGCCCGCCATGCGGGTGGCGCCGTACGGCCAGTACTTCTGCGTGGTCATCGTTCCGGTGAGACTATCGACCGAACCCACGCTGCTGCCGAGATGATCCGCCAACAAGTACGACAGGGTCTCTGTGCTGCCAACGGGTGTCTGGCGGACCGCGATCGCACGGCCATACGCAACGTAGTATTTCGTCTTGCCGGTGATCCCGCTCACGGACGATGAGGTCTGCTCGAAGATGCCGCCGATGTAGACGGTTGTAGTCGTCGTGGAGGGGTTTGTCGACGTGTCTTTGTTGAGGCGTTTGAGTAACGCGCCATTTGCGTCGTAGATGTACTGGGTCGATTGGGCCGCCGCCGGCTGAATATAGCAGGCCGCTTCGCGGGTAAGATCGAGAATGGAAATGGCCCGATCCCAGTCGAGGTCGGCGCGGAAATCGAACGTCGGATCGCTTGATGTCTTGAGGTAGCTGTTCGCCATCTTCGTGAGATCCAGAACCGAGATCACGCCATCAAAGTCGAGGTCCATGCAAGCCGAGGCGGTGGCGGGCGGCGTTGCGGGCCTCGCCGCGTGAATCGCGCTCAAGCGATTCTCGGCGTCGTACGTGAAGGCATCATTGCCGCTCCCGATCTGGTTACCGTTCGGGTCGTAGGTGAACCAACGCTTAGGCGCACCATCGATGTATTGCACGGCGTGCGGGCGAACGACGCCCGCAGGCGCCGCCGTTGGATAGGGGAGAGTCAGGCTTACAGAGCCCTCTTGTTTCATCGTTAGGTTGCCCAACACATCGTACGTGTACGAAGCCGTCTGGCCGCCCAGATACCCGATCCCCGTCTTCAGCCGGTTGAATGCGTCATACGTGTAGTTCACTTTCTCGCCGCCGGGGCTGCCGGGAGCGCAGTCGTTGTTGTCGCCGACGCACGTGACGTTACTTGCCTCGTCGTAGGCAAGGGTCAAGCTCTGGGTAGAAGTCGGGGCGCCGGACGTGCCGGTCTGGATCGTCAGCAGTCGTTGGCGATAATCGTATCCGTACGCAGTGGTTAAACCGTCACCCATTGAGAGGCTCTTCGGCGCACCCGATGCCTGGGCCGTGGCAGCCGTCAGATAGCTTCCGCCCGCGACACAGGACGCGCCGTTCCACTGGCAGAGTCCATTGAGCCATCCGCCGCCCGGGTCGTACGTGCTATGCACGACTTCCGTGTCCGGGTAGGTGAGATCCACCACTCGATTCATGTCGTCATACGTTCGGCGGATGTCGTAGTTCGTCGCGTCCCCGTTGAGCAGCGTCCGCGACAGCGTCTGCCGTCCCCGGGAATCAAAGCAAGAATACTGCGTTGTAAGATCCGTCGGCACGCCGGAGACTAGGCCGGTCGTGATCGCCTTCGTCAGGTGACCGATCGCGCTGCTCGGGGTCGCCGCCCCGAGCGGGCATAGTGTCGCACCAAGATAATCGGTGTCGTAGTAGTAGTGGACGGCTGGCGTCAGGTTGGACGACGGCTCACCGCTGTACGCCTTGTCCTTCAGGCGCTGAAGGTCGTCGTAGGTGAGGGTAGTCGTGATCCCCCGCGCATCGAGCTGCGTGGCTAGGTTGCCGGCCGCGTCGTAGGTGTACGTCCACGTACCCATGTCGGGGTCGATCATCTTCGTCTTGCGGCCCGCCAGGTCGTACTCGATCGTGGTCTGATTGTTGTTGGCGTCCTTCACATTTGTCAGCGATCCCAAGAGATCGTGCGTGTACACCGTCGACGCATACGCGACATAGGGATCGCCAGGCTGGCCCGTGCCAGCGTCTTCTTCGACCGTCAATGTGCGCGGCGCGACGGCTGCAGTCGTAACGGTTCGATGACCGTTGCCGTCGATCGATGTGGTGACGAGGCCGTTCGTGTCGTTCTGCGTGCATGGTTGTGGGTACGTGATCGTGCCTGCCGTGACGCACGCCGGCGTTTGGTTCGCCTGCGCGGAGGTCGCGGTGGTGATGTTGCCGAGGGGATCATATGCGTAGATCGTGCGATTGCGCGTGACGGTCGCGGCCAGCGTCGCAGGGCAAGCCGCCGCCACGACACCGAGATCGACTGGATAGGTATCGGTCGATTTCAGCGCACGTGAGTCGTAGTCGGTGCGGACGCTATTGAAGCTGGTTCCGCTGTACAGATTGAGGCGCTCGATCTCGCGACCGAAGCCGTCCGCGCACAAGACCGAGCTCTGCACCGGGGAGACTCCATTTTGCGTCCGTCGCTCGACCACCGTCTGGTTAGGAACCGCCCCCCAGTTATAGATGTACTTGGCCGTTGGCGGACCCGTGAGCGTGAGGTTGTCGTAGACGTGATCGATCCGGCCAAGGGCGTCATACACGATGAACGTGACATGCCCATTCGGCTCGTTGATTTGCGTCGGCTTGCCGAGGACGTAGTTGAACGTAGTCGTCGTCGGTGGCTGGTTCAAGGCGTTCGTCTGAGATTCGGGAAACACATGCGTCACGTCATAGGCTGTGAGACTCGACGCGACACCGACGGGTACCCAACCAAACGCGCCGCTTGATGCTTGGGTCTCAGGTGCAACGTCGGTGGCAACGGAGGCTCGTGCGACGTTGCCGTACGTCCCGGTCAGACTGCCGCCCACTGTCTCGTAGGTGGTGTACGAGCTGATCGACGGTGCGAACGCTGCAGTTCCCTCGCATTGCGTCCGCGTTGTCGTGGGGTTCGACGGTGATGATTGAGCGGTGAGCAGTCCTAGCACCGGCGCGGTCGACACATTGTTCGATCCGTCGTAGTAAAACCGGGTGCACCTCAAGAGAGTGCCGTTTACATCGGTTTTCTCTACGTATTTTGGAAGAAACAACCACTTTGATACCACGGTGTGGTACGCGGTGCGCGAGAGGACTTCGGCGCTTGTGGTGCCTGGCGGCCCTATGGCGTCAACGGTTGTGAGCAGGCCGTAGCACGTGTTCGCAGGGCAGGGAGCCCCGTTCATTCCGATGCCATTGTCGAATGTGTTAATGGTTCGTGTCACCGACCCACCGCGTAAGGTCGTGTCGGCCTGCAGGGGATAGACGAAGTTCACGAGGTAGCCCGAAATAGCGTTGAAATTCGCGACCGGCCTAATCGACCATGTCGTTTCGACTTTGTGCCATTGACTAGTCCCAGCGTCTTGGACTAACGTCGCCCACTCGCGTCCCGTAAGGGTCTCGAGCTGCCAACTGCCCGTCGCGAAGAACATGTGGACGATGACTGTGCCGTCCCCCGCCCCTTCGTCCACCCGCGAAAATCCTCGAATAAAGCCATTGTATGGATCGTAGGTTTCCGGCTGATACAAATGCGGGTTAACCCATTGGCCGTGAGAGATCGTGCTCCCGTAGTAGAACGTCTTCACGATGGGAGGCTGATTGCCACCAGGTGCGCCAACTTGTTGCGTGACGACCCATTGTCTCCAACGCTTGCCTTGGCCATTGTTGCCGTCGGACAGCGAATACGTGAACGACGTGGACCCGCCAAGCCCGTTGGTTACGATGTCCATATGCGGCCGTATCATCGTAAAAAGGATCGCGGGGCCGTCCATATAGTCGATGTTGTGGCCCGTATAGCTAAACGATGTTCGCATGAACGGTTGCTCCTGGTTGAGCGTGTCCTTGACGCGCACACCGGTGAGCTTGAACGATCCTGACAGCGTGGGCGCCTTGGCGACGGGCGGGAAATAGGGACAGCTACCTGCACCCTCGACCGCGAAAGCCCACGTGTCGGAGATCGTCGCATAGTCGAACTCGTAACGACGGAAGCGCGATCCATAAACCCTCACTTCGGCCGAACGCAATTTCCGTGTTTCCGTGACCTGGGGCGCCACGTAGTCAAGCGGACATCCGGCCAGCGACTTGTTCCGAGGAGTGTCCTTCCTCATACACAACTGCTGCGTCGCGTCGTAGGGGTTCGTGACACACTCGTCGTATGTCGTGAGAGCAGAGAAATTCTCATCGTTAAACGTGATCGCCACCGTGCCGCCGTTGTACGTGATGCGCTTGGGGTACGCAGACTGGACGTACTGGCCGCGCGGGCCATTCACGATGTTTTGCCAATACGTGTAGTCGATCTGATTTCCTTTGATGTCTCTCGCGAACTGAACATCCAGTCGATACGCCTTGTAGACGAGCGTTGTCCCAACCAACTCTGTGTACCAACGACGGTAACCTGCCGCGGCCCCGTTGTATCCGAACACATAGTCACTGCCCGCCTGGTCGGTGACGGTGAACTCGCAGTTGAAGTCGAGGCATGTGGATCGAACTCTGAGGTACGGGTCATCGCGCAGCCGCCAGATCCAGTATCCGGCCTGCTGTCCTTCCGAGAGATCGCGCAGCAGTTCACCCCCGCTACCATCCATGGAAAGGAAGACTCGCGGCTGTACCGGGGAGTCGTACTCGATTTGAATGTTAGGGACATCAACGTCCCAGCCAGTTCCGGCCCAACTTCCGATCGTCGCGTTGTTCCGCATTTGTGCAAGACGACCGGAGTTGTACGTGAGGCCAAGATTGGGAGCGAAGCCGCCGCGCGCTGGAGGGAGTTCGAATGGAATGGAAAACACCGAAGCTCCCGAATGGAGATCGACCATGCTCTTTTCGAACGTCGGTGCGAGATTGACAATCCTCGCCGCCGTAGAGCCAAAGGTGGTGAAGTGGTTAGCGGAACTCACTAGGAGGCGCCGCTCGGAATTGAGCGAGACCGGCAGTGCAGTCCACGTTCCAATGCCCTCGTCGAATGTCCAGAAGGCGAGTGTCTGCGGATCGAGGCCTGGTATGTCTTCAGGTGTCAGGCGCACCGAAAACTGCAGATTTCCCTTGAACTGATGCACCGGGGCGTCTGAACGATCCACGGCGAAGGCGTTGAGTTCCCACGCCGCGACGAACGCTGCATCTGACGTCGGCCGGTTGAGACTCGCAGGCTGTAGCCGTTTCATTTCCACCCGGAGTGGTTCGTCGGTCGCACCTGGCGGTACTTCGATCACCATTCGACCGTCGGTGGCGGCAAGGCGCCCGCCGTTGCCGTCTACGAACAGCGTGGTCTTACTGTCGGGTGAATCAGGTTGATCCGCCAGCCGCGGCAGGCTCGGATCGACGGTAGGAGTAGCGCGTGGCGTGCGCGTGACGATCGGCACTACACCCTGCACGTGTGCATCGGTCGGAAGCGGAGTCTGCGTCACCGGGGCATCGGTCGACGCCGGGACAACCTCCGATGCGGCGGGCGTTGCGCTCGGCGTGTCTGACGCGATCGCCGTTGAGACAAGGGTCGTTGACGTCGGCGTCGGTGCGAGCGGGAGCGGTGTATCAGTCGGCGTCGCTGGGACAGCGGTCGGCGACGCGGCGATCTGCGCCAGCGCTTCGTCGACGGTCAGAGGCTGGTGTCCGAGGAAGGACGACACCCACATGGCACTAATAACGGTAAGGGGGATGAGTAGCAGGTGCGCGAGCTTCCACGAGACGCTGTCGCCATCACTCGGAAGTACTGCGAGAAGCACAAAGGCAAGAAGGCAGCCCGACACGACGAGGAGTGAAAGGACCAACACGTACCTCTCCCCGCAATCACGCCCCCGGGCGGCGTTCGGACGCCCAAGGAAGGAGGCGCATTGGATTGCTGGGCGCGAGTATACTCCCGAGTCGGTATCTTTGTCGCCGAGATTATGTTCTTCTGAGAAGAATATTGCGATCTTCGGTGCGAACTCGTGTCGGGACGATCCTTCCGACACGTTGGGCGCACAAATTGTCAAATTAGTCCGCTGGCCAGGCGGAGAGGCGTTGTCTGCCAGACAACAGGATTAGAAGGCTCGATAGTGAGTTTTCGTGTCCGAACGGCAACGCTGAATCTGGGCGAGGACGCCAATCGCGCAACATCGCGACGAGTCCGATGGTCATGCCTGCGCGGCACCTGACCATGAGTTAGATCGCATCGGGAGTCACAGCACAAGTGTTGAAGAACACTAGCCTTGCAGACCTGGACCGGCGGAGTTCGCAAGCATTAACGCTTGGGAGAGACACTGATCCGAGTCGGAGCTATCTAGCATGTTCACATAGAGCTGCCTGTACTGTAGTTCCAGATAGTCCTGATGAGCGCGCTCTGGATCTGTATCCTTAGGGGCGTCTCGCTTGTGGACACGTGCGAGCCGGGTTTCCTCGTCGACGTCCAGCCATACGGCTTCGGTTGAAGCGAGCAGCGAGCGGAGCAGCAGCCCGACGTAAGGGCGTACGTTGAACACCCATCCTTGTCCATCCGCAGCCAGGATCTGTTGCCATTCGTCCCTTCGGTACGCATACCACGTCTTGCCGAATCTGTAGGCAAACACAAGTGCTCCTTCTCGCGCGCCAACGATGAAATCCGGCTCGTTGATTGACTCGTAATTGGGGTCCTCGGATAGGTCGACCGCGCGCGTTACAACGTTTCGAGGATGCCGGAATCCATAGTCCGTAACGAGACGCCTCTCCAGGGAGGATTTGCCTGATCCCATCAGACCGGACAGGATTAGGCCTTTAGGCGCAGCCGACATCATGAACTCCCGCCCCGATCACCTTCTAACCTATTTCAGGATAGGTTAACGACTAACTTCTAACTGGAACATTAAGGCCTCAATAGCGAAAGGACACACTGACCACCTGCTTCACAACAGCTTGCCAGCGGCAAGTCGTATCTTTGTGAGATAATCAAGCTGATGCAACATCACAAATCCGCCGCCTACATATCATGCTTGGATGACGCCATATCCGAGCGGGCGCAACAAGGCAACTCGACATTAAACGACCTCATCGCCTCCGCGAAAGGCGCGTCACCTAAGTTAGTTGCAAAGCGAGTCGAAGCGCTAGAACTTAAGGTCGTTTCGTCCTCAGGCTCACCAACACGTGAGCGTCAATGGACACCCGAGTTACACCCGATAGGTTTCGAGTACTACTTTACTGAAGATACGGCAATACGCTTACTAGACCGGCTAGAACAGGAGGTTCCTCTTGAGCGCCTGCTGACGCTGGGAACTCCAACGATTGCTGCAGCGGCAGGCTTGCGAGATTTGCCAACAACACTCGTTGATTCGAACCGCCTCTTGGACGCTAGGTTCGAACACTGGCCACGGAGCGTCGAACGTGTCTACGCCTCGCTCAATGGCAATGCGCATTTGACGGGTAGTTACTCGGCTGTTGTGCTCGATCCACCGTGGTACGTGGGAGACATGTCGGCGTGGTTAATCCAAGCAACATCAGTTCTATGTGCTCAAGGATTGATAGCGTTCCCTCTCTTCGGTGAATTCACTAGGCCAACTGCCAAGGATGAGAGAGCAGCAGTGCTGGAACTAGCATCGGCCCTCGGTCACGTCGAGGTTCTGGAGCGCGAACTAAATTACGAAACGCCACTCTTCGAACGCGAGGCGTTCGCCTGCAGCGGCCTGTTTCCGGAGGACGTCGTGAACTGGCGCACAGCGCTGACCTAGTGTTAGTCCGTTGGCATGGCGATCGAATCGCCTCCTCACTTGAGATCCGAGAACAACCCTCCGATTGGGAGACATTCATCATTGGTACCCAGACGGTGAAGCTAAGAAGACATTCGACCCCAGCTCCAAAACTGCTCACTCCACTTTCAGGTTGCTGCGGCTTTACCTTGCCAGATGTGAGCACCCGGGATCCTCGGTGGCAGATGATTGATGTTTGGACATCCCGGAATCGCGTCGCCATGGTGTCAGATTGGCATGAGCTAAAAGAGGTGCTGCTTCATTTGGAGCATCCGCTCGGAGAGTGCAGGAACGCCGACAGTGCTCTTGGAGAAAAATGGAAACGTGACCCGGCAATGGCCGACGCGGTTGGGAGGTTGCTTGGTGGCAAAACTCAAGACTGTTGTTCTTAGATTTTCTGACTACGAAGGTCCGACTATTCAATTGCATGTCGACGTTCGTGAGCAGTTGGGCTCGGTCTGGTGGGGATGGTGGAAGCGAGGGTTGGAAGGCGCCCGAGTCGATGTGCTCAAAGAACTTGCGACTAAGGAACTACCGCTTCGGGTTGGGCTCGCTAATACCATGGACAAGGAGTACCTAGTTGCTCAATGTCTCAGCATAGAATTTGGTCAGAATGGCGAGCGCATTCCGGCTCCCGACAGGAAAAAGACCCCGGATTACTACGGTGACGAATGATTGCCGGCCTGGTTTGAGTTCGGATCGCTCGAGCCAGTATCTAAGGAGGACTTCACAGAGGAGTTTGGACGAGTTCCTGGGGGAGATCCCACGCTGCTGCCGGTATGGGAGGGTGCCGAGCGTGAAGAGATTGCAGAATCTGGCTCGGAATTTTTCCATCCTGCTCCGATTGCCGCACCAGGCAATGCAGTTTTACATATTTCCGATCTCCATTTCGGCGATGACTATGGTTTTCCACTCGTCGATGCAACCGTACCAGCACATAAGCGATCGCTAGAGACGATAATCGTCGAATCTCTCAAGGAGGAGTCGATAGACATCGGGGTTGTGGTGCTCTCCGGTGACATTACGACCAAAGGAAAGTCGGATGGATATGTGCATGCCGCCCCCTTTCTCGAACGACTTCTGTCTAGGCTTCAATTAACTCGCAACCATCTTGTGATGGTGCCTGGGAATCACGACATATACATCGAAGACACCCCACATCCGACAAGGGATCACGAGGAGGCGGCACCATACCGACTCTTGCTGGGCAACGTGTACGGTACTGAACGGAAGAGTGTAAATTCAATTCAGAGCTTCAATACGAAGGATTGGTGCCTTACTTTCTGTGGCTTGAATTCAGCGCGGCCTAGGTCGAAGGAAACCAAAGAATACGGATACGTCGGCGACGATCGCTACCAACCGTTGCTTGATGAGATAGCGACGGTTGGGCGCGATCGGAAGAAGCTTCTGAGTATGAAGCGAATGAATTTCGCGGTGTTACACCACCATTTGCTTCCGGCGAATGGCGCGTACGAGCCGGAGGCTGGACGACCGGTGAGCATGACGCTCGACGCTGGCGGCCTGGTCGAAAGCTTAATCGACGGAGGCATTCATGTGGCGCTTCACGGTCATCAACACATACCCTTCGTCGGAACGACTAGTAGAGTCAACCTTAAGACGTGGTCAGGGGTTGATGACCGGCTGTGGGTCATTGGGTGCGGAAGCACCGGTGCGGCACCTGGGGCGTTGGCCGAAGACTTTCGAGATAACACATATATGGTTCACATTCCGGAGGAGGACGGCCTCCTTGTTAAGCTTTTCAGATTCACCAGCACGGCCAAGCCGTCGCTTGCAGGGCAAATAAAGCTGACGTTTTGATATGCGTCGAGCCTAGGTAACCAAGCTTCGGACCCTAGATACAAACACCGCAGCTTTGTTCGCGATCTGCCGTTGTCGATAGTCCAGCTTGACACCACTCAACATTGCGAAGATGTCGTGCTCAGGTACGGTCGACGCGACCTTTCGATAGAACCCGAGACTATGCGGATCGCCAAGCTGTTCCACCATGTGGTTGGCCAACCACTCTCGCTTGGCCTTCTCCTCGGCCGATAGGAATAGCTTCCCTCCTCTTTTCCCCTTAAAGGCTTTAGCCCCGTTAACGGTTTTGTCTTTTTCTGATTCGTCTTTCTTCATATATGGGGGGCGGACATCTGTGTCCGGGGTACCCCGGACATTTGTGTCCGGACCGATAGCAATTGTGGATAAGTACGCCTCACTCTCGTGTTCTGACGGCTCCTCGATCCACAACAAGCTAGGTTGACCCACGCGTGCTTCCCGGCGCAGCAGGCCAACCTCTTCCAGGCTCACCAAGTGACGACGCAAGGTGCGCTCGTCCAGGCCGCGCAAACGCGCCAGCGTACGCAGGCTTGGATAGGCGTAGCCTTTGCGCAACCCTCCCCCATCGCTCCAGTCGAAACTGTCGATCGCCTGATAGGTCAGCTTCTCGCTGTCAGAGAGTCCCTGGTAGCCGAAGATGATGATGTTCGAGACGGTCGTGTAGTGTTTCTTGAGCCGGTCACGCCGGCGGATGTCTACTTGGTCCATTCCTTCCATCTTCTCACCGCCGTCTACAACCATCCTCCCGCGGTTGCATGGGTGGGTGGTTGTATTGTTGGGTGGACGTAGCGGTGGGTGGACGGAATGTTGGACGGGTGGGTGGACGCAACCGTGCAACCATGGGTGCATGGGAGGACTGAAACGTAGCGGTCATTTCTTCAAGCGGGTGACGGTTTTAGAAAGTGGATTCGTGATTGGGTTACGGTCGCAGGCGTCACGCAGTTCTCGGAGGGCAATGCGGAGAATCGTGTTCTGCGAAACTTTGGTGCCGACTTGCTCTGAGAGATCGAAGGCGCGCTTGCGCAGCCAGCGCAACTCGTCCTCCGTGAAGCGATAGTTCTGGCTGATGTAGGGGGTGGAGTTGATGTCTTCAACGGGCTCCACAGGTACTGCCTTCGCTGGTAGGGGCGACACCTCCGGTCGCATTGGTGGTTTCGGTGACTCTGGCGGTGCGGGCGCTGTCTCTGCTATCTCCATGAGCTTGGAGAAGGTGCCATCGTTGTCGTTCATGCAGCCCTCCTTTTCGGTACGGATGGCTGCGGCTCGGGCGTCGCGCGAAGTTCCTCGGCAGCAGATTTGATCAACGGCTCCTCAATGGCTCTGATCTCCTGCACGAATGCCTTCGTAAGCGCCGTGTTGCAGATGGTGCAGATCATACGGGGAAGCCCGCGAGAGAAGCGATAGACGGCGTCGTAAGCATCCTTCGAGAACGGCGGATCCTCGCCACCGGAGATTCGGTAACGGAAGCGGATCATGCTCTCGGTGTCGTCACGCGAGAGGGAGGTGAGGGCGCCGAATATGGTGACGCGACTCTTGAGCTCCGGACGAGCGTCCAGCTTGGATGCCAATTCGTTCTGGCCGAAGAGGACGACGTTGAGAAGCTTCTGGCTGTCGGTTTCGTAGTTCAGCAGGCTTCGTATCAGCTCGAAGTTCACGCTGCGAATGCCCTGCGCCTCATCAACGAGAAGGATGACCGTGCGGCCAACCTTGAACTCGGCGGCGAGAAAGCCACGGAAGAGGTCGAGTGAGTCCGCGAACGATTGCTTCGTCCCGACACCGAACTCCTTCATGATTTCGCGCAGGAAGGCGTTCTCCGTCTTGAGGCGGGGACTGATGATCATGGCGGTGCGGAAAGAAGGATTGTCGGTGAAGGTTTGGAAGAGACGCCGCGCAATGGTTGTCTTGCCGGTACCAACGTCGCCGTAGACCACGGCGAGTCCCATCCGTTCTTGGACGGCGTACTGGCACTTAGCAAGCGCTTCCTTGTGCTGACTGCTAAGGAAGAAGAAACGCGGATCAGGAGAGATGGAAAACGGCCTCTCCTGGAGACCGAAGAATGATTCGTACATACGTGTCGCCGGGCTAATGAAGATCGTACGACGAAGAGATAAGAGAAGTCAATATGGTTGATCGATTAGGTGAGCTGTTGGAGCATGTCAGTTCAGAAAGCTCCGCAAAGGTAGAAGCCCGCTGCTCTGTACGAAGAGAGACAGCGGGCGATGTGAGGGTACGTTCAGATGAACTCCTTCAGTGTGTGATGCGTTCCGAAGTAGAGGTCTCGCTCGATACCGACGCCGTAGGGGCCGTGGAGCGACTCTAGTTCGTTGAGTGAGAAGTATCCGATCTCCTTTTCGAAGCCGTCGACCAATCCAAAGAACAGGTCGTCGCCATCGAATTCGGTGGCGTACCAGGTCCAGTTGGATGTCGGCGTGAAGAACTTGACGATGATCGGCGCATCCATGCCGAGTTCCTCGGTGCTGCGGAGTGACGGTAGAGCCTTGCGGATCTCCTCAGTAAGCAGCTTCATGTGGCCCGCCTCGCAGCTGCGTTGCGTATCGTCTGTTTCACAGACCTGTGACAAGCACAGTCGCAGCGGATCTCTCCATTGAGCTCGATCTCTTCGCAGAGGTGATCGGCGATTTCACTGCCGAGCTCGGTGCAGAGCAGTTCACACTCTTCGATGGGCGCGAGGGCTTCCTCCGCGGCCGATTGCAAGCAGTCGTCGCAGACTCGGGATTGTGTGTTCAAGGAGGTCTCCTTATTTCGGGCTAGAGCTGAGCTCGTCGCTCGAACTTAGTTCCGGGTTGGACGGCGAACTGCTCATGCCGTAGGGCAAGCGTGATCACGACCGGTTCGGGAAGGGGAGCGTCGTCTCCTTGCTGACAAGCAACTTGGAGCTGCTCCACCAAGGAACTGCTGGGAAGGCCGATGCCGACGATGACGACGTGGGCTTTTCCGCCCAGGAGAATGCGGTAGGCAGAGGCATCGATGTCGAGGCCGAAGACAATGTCACGGCTCTTCTCGTAGGCTCTACCGGCCAACTCCCAGTCGTCGAAGTGAAACGAGAGTGACCAAAACGGTCGGGGCTCAGGCTTCATCGCGTGCGCTCGAGGATCGCCGGAACTGGGAGGGGCGTCGGTTGTGACTGGACTCGCGCTCCGGGTTCTCCTCGTTCTTGGGGCGCACCATCGGCCGGAGCCGATAGATGACCTGACGGGCTTGAGCGAGCGCTCGGTCGAGTTCGCTCAGGGCTTGGCTTGCTTCCTCCCGCCACTCGGACCAATTACGTGGTTCACGAGGGGCGTCTTCCTGTTCGGTTTCGTTGCGTGGCAACTTCTGCGGTCCTTTCTCAGGCGCTGGGTGCGGACAGCTGGAGCAAATCAGCGAAGGCCTGCTGCGCTGGCGCGATGGTCAAAATCACGGGCTTCTTGATGAGCAGGAGAAACAGCGCCGCCTCGTGTGCGGCCATCATGGCGTCGCGGTTGAGGCTCTGTTGGCTGGCGACGTAGTCGTCATACTTGGTGCGCAGGGCTTTGGCATCCTCGGTGTCGAGGAAGATCGCTCCCTCGCCGTCGCAGTCTTGGCACTCTTGCCAAGGCAGGCGATGCTCCAGGCAGATCAGCGCTTCTATGGCGCTGTCGGGGTAGCAGCTTTCGCAGGCGGCGACACTGCATTCGGTTTCCTGCTCGTGGGACTCTTCTTGCGCCTTCTTCTGCGCCTTGGTCAGCCGGCCGTTCTTACTGTTACTGCGGCGGCGTTGCTGAGCCTTGGCGATCTGTTGGCGCGTGTCCCAATCGAGTTCCGATCCAGCCCACTCATTGAGGCTGCGGACTTCGACGGGTGTTGGTAGACGAACATCGAGCGTGAGAGTCAGGATGCTTTCCCGACCGTACTCGCTGCCGCCGACCTTGGCGTGACTGATGGTGGCACGACTGTTCACACGGATTGCTCCTTTCACTTCAGAGCGTGTTGCTATGACACCGGCCAATCTGGTCGGGAATGTCCTTGGTCAAAACGAGGGTGAGTGGGGTAGCGCTGAAAGGCCGGTGGCCTCAGCATCGGGATCCGAGAGGGCTACTTTGGCGCGGGCGTAGGAAGGTGCGCAGTCTTGCGTTCAAGGATGCCGATGCGCTCGCCATGACTTTCGACCCGGTCGCGGTTGTTGGTCAGAACGCGCTCTATTCTGTCGAGCTTGTTGCCCTGTTCGGTGAGCGTTTCTTCTAGACCGTCGAATCTCGTCGTGATGGCGGCGATGGTCGTCTCTACTTTTGTGACTCGCTCCTCGATCACCTCAAGATGGCCGGCAACAACGTCGATCTGTTTCGTGACCGCTGCAAACCCGTCATCCACTTTCTTGTTGAGGGATTTGAACTGGTTGTCGAACTCGGCGCGAGACGCGCTGAATTTCTTGTCAAGGAGCTGATCGAGTTTTTGTACTACTACTTCGTCATCTGTCATCGGAGGCGATTATCTCACGTCGAAAACGCGAGTGGTCAAGGGGGTGTTTGTGGATCGGAAGGAATCAAAGAGGGAGAGAGTACTAATTGCTGTTCGCGGAGAGCGTCTCACCGAACGGGCTGGCTATCGGGGTGCGTTGCGTAACGCCCCTTCCTCGGCAATCGCTTCTGCGGCGATTTCGCGCAGTTGCTCCGCGGTCAACACGGGCGCGGTGCTGGCGAGCGAACCGTACAGAGCATCGATGCGGTTCTCGGTAGGTGTTGACAGAGAGCCAAAATTACTTTGGCCATGAGTTGAACGTTGTTCCATAGGTGACCCGTCTACCACCTATTGTCCCATCGGCGTCAAGTATTAGGGCACGGCGAGAGGGCGCGGGTGCGTCGTTAGCTCTCCCGCTCAAAGCTCAACGATGCGGAGTTCCGAGATGTCTTCGAAATCACGAGCGTTACGCGTGACGAGTGTGAGGTCGTGTTGCAGGGCCGTGGCCGCGATCAGGAGGTCGAAATCAGTGCGCGTCTTGCCTTGCCGTCGCAGGTGAGCGCGGAGTTCAGCGAAGCGCAGGAGGATCGCGTCCGTTATTGGAAGGAGGGCAAGGCCTTGGAGCTGCCATCTGAGATCGACGATGACCCCGGCTGGGTCCGTGTGGTGAAACGCACCCTCGTACAACTCGGCCAAGCTGATGAAGCTGATCGCGAGATGCTGGTGCCTCAGTGTGGAGGGGAGGGCGGTCTTCGGCTTCCCCAGGACGGTACCGATTAGGAAGCTGGTATCGAGTAGGTAGCGCATCCGTTAGGTCGGACGGCTGCCGTCTCTACGAGAACGGCTGACGTCGTCGGCCAGTTTGCCAGTGTTGATGTCGGACCAGGAGCCGGCAAGACGTTCGAGCGCGCGCCAAGCTTCCTTGGCGTCATAGTTGCGCCAGATGTCCTTCTCATCGACTGGAGTCAGAACTGAGCGGACTGCAGCTGAGTCATGTTTTGTCAGATGGTTTCACCTCCCATAGATCGATTATCTCATGGGCGGCAAGTCCCAGTCGGTGCGGTCGCCGGGGAGGTCGAAAATCTGAGCCGATAGCCCGTGCCTGGAGGCGTACGCCTATGAGTCAGTTGGGGTTGTCAGGACAGCTGAAGTGCGTGCCTGGCCGAGGCTAGCGGATCGGGTCGCATAACGTAGATTGTGCGACGGGCAGTCAGCGGGGAGCCGGCATTTCCGGTGATATGCGGCGAGGTTCTCTAGCTTTCTCTCGTTAAGTCGGTTGGCTTACGCGCCAGCTCGTCGGCAGGACGACCCAGCGTCCAGAATCCAATTCCGACGCGAGATCTTTTATACAAGTTGGATAACCCGCCGCCGTCAAGGTCGCGTACTCTACCTCGGGATCGACACGAAGGTTGATCTCGCCCCAAAACTGCAGTTCGTAAAGTTGCCCGTATTTGCGGGCCTTCGCCCACTCGTTCGCGCTAATGTTGAACACAATCTCGGGACTACGATGTCCCTTGACTTCGATTCGACGGAGCTCCGATCCAGAGCGGTCCTCGACGTCCCATCCGAAACGATCCGAGTCCAGCGCAACGTGGGCAATCAGCCCTGGATCGCTCGCTCGGGTGCGCTCCCATTTCACCGTATAGGCCTCAGCTCGGTTGCCAACTGTCTTCTGATCGTCCAGCCACTTCGGAGCAGACGTATCGGTGGGAAGCAATGCGACGATCGATCCGAGTTCCTGTACCAGATGCCCGGGAATGCGCAGAACGGGCAGCAGTTCAACACCGTCCCACCACTCCAGCAGACCAATAAGTTGGCTTGCCACGTTTCGCGCGAACGCGGTCGGGCACTCCAGTGAGCCGTCGTCCTGAACGGATCCAGCCTCAATCAGAGACCTGGCTTGATCGCGAAAGCAACCGGCGCGGATGAGCGTGAGTCCGATGGCCCTGAGATCGCCATCAACGCAACCGGCGGCAACGCGTTGACCGCTGGTGGTGACCCGTATCGTTTCGCCTTTCACCTCGACAAGGCGTATTGCGACGAGCTGGCCGAGGACATCGTCCACCTCGGCGATCGTACCACCAGCGCCTCGAAATATCGTGCGTGACGCCTCCTTCCATGGCCAACGGCGCAGATCCTTGCTCAGAATTGTCAACGCGGTCGCGGCCCGAGAGAGACGCGCTGTAGTGAACCAGTCAGAACGCACGTCCATCGCTTACTCGTCTTCCCCCATCAGGAAGCGAAGAAGCGCATCTAGATCTTCGTGAGTTCCTTCGGCGGCACTCAGAGGATCTTCGCTCGCCTGAATGGGTCGCAACTCGGCTCCTTCGAGAAGGCCGCGCATTGTCGCCTCTTTTCCGAGCAGTGAGGTATCGACGAGATCGTCGATTGTACCCCGTCCATCGAAGGTCGCTTGCACAATGTGGATGCGCACCTTTGCACCAGTTGGGAGTCCGAGGCGATGCACCCGATCGATGGACTGTAAGAACAGCGCGCAGTCGTACGTGCGATCCAGGTAAATTGCGTTGTGACATGTCGAATGAAGCGAAATGGACTCAGAGCATGAGGCAGGATTCGCCACCAGAACGGCCGCTCCAGATGTGGTGAGGAAACGTTCAATGAGATTCTCGCGGGTCTCTCCGAAATCTTCGGATACGCGCGCGGCGTTAGGATCGTCGTCTTTCGTCTCGTCTCCAACTGGGACCCGTCCGTCAATCTGGAAGCATGGCAAGCCTAGGTTCTTGCGGACCAACCGGGAGAAGAAATCCAGATTGCCGAGGAAGTTGCTCCAAACAACGACCTTCGCGCCGGTCGCAACGATGTCAGTCACGAGGCTGAGACCCAATTCGGCCTTCGCCGGCGTCTCCTTCCGCCCGAACATAGCGAGGCGGTCCATTAGCGTCGGATTGGTCGACTCGATGGGACGAAGACTGTAGTATCCGTCAACTCGATTTAGGAGGTCAGCATTTGTTGCGGCTTGAAGAAGCCGAATTGGCTTGCCCCTTTTAAGGGCCTCTAGCTTCTCACGGTACTCGGAGGCGTTATCAATGCGGCGACGAAAATTGCTTTCGATGAGGTCATATATTTCGGCCTCGGTTCCTTTCAGTTCAACTCGGTGCCAAAGCACTTCATACGGCTCAAGTCCAAGCGCCGACTTTGGCGTCCTAGAGACAAACGGCCGAACGTCATCCAGAATGGCCTGAAAGTCACTCGTGACACGTGCTGCGAAATCTTCTGGCGGACCGGTCAGTTCTCTATCTGGCCACAAGATGTTGAGTTGGCTGTAGAGGTCTTTTCCGCTTTGCGGCATCGGTGTGCCCGACAAGATCATGCGAACGCGAGTGGCTCGCGCAATCTGCAACAGCGCGGGCGTCCAGAACCCGCCGCGAAAACGCTTTACTCGGTGCGACTCATCGACGACCAACATCGCATTGAACCGGCGGCAGAGTTCGAGCAAATACGTTCTGTCGCGGGCGGCCGTGCTGTAACTAAGGAGCAAGAGGTCGAGGCGCTGAGTTTGCGCGTACATCTCCGCGCGCTCGGACGCATTGCCCCGGATCCTTCGAACTCGCAACTTCGACCGAAGGGCGAAGCGTGATTCAGTCTCCCACGGGCGGAAGGACGACAGGGGACCAACGACGATGACGACATCGATAGTCGATGCCGACAGATGAAGCGAGGCGACAGCCAACGCCGTGGCCGTCTTTCCTGACCCTGGCACAGAGAAGTTCGCCGCGTTCGCCGCCGTCACCCCATGGATGACGCCCGCCATTTGATAGGGCTTAAGGCGACGCTCCGCCTCGTCCCAACCAAACTCACGAAGCCGCTGAGAGACGGTGTCAGCATTGAGTTGGGCAGTGCCGGCCCGGAGCTCAACTGCAGCATCCTTCGCTCGAACGTAGCTTCGTCGGCGTTCGATATCACGCTCGGCCAGTTCCCGAGCGCGGCCGTGCCGCGTAACAATCCACCCCTTGCGCTCAAGGTAGGTCGAAATATCGACGACCAAGGCCGAGATATCTCTTTGGCGCCGAGGGCAGATGTAGCCGATATCGGTTCGAGTCGCGCCAAGAATGGACTCAAAATACATCTTGGCCATGCGGTTGCCGTGAAGAGTTGGCGAGACGACTACGACGCTCTCGCCGTCGATAGAGAGTTCAACTGCGCTCTGTTGCATCAGCGATCACGAGCCCGCGTCTAGTGCGAGCTTCGCCTCGGACGCCCACGTCAAGATGTCTAGCGCGGCCCCTCGGACATCGTTCGCTTGTAGTCCTAATAGTGCGTCCTTGAGCTTGTCCGGGGAGATGTTGTGGAGTCGGCTCCTTGCCTGGACTAACGCGTCATGCACATCAAGATCAGGGGCCTTGAAAGCATCTATCGCGTTCTTGATCTCCTTCTTTACGGATGGACCGGGATAGTTGCGGACGTTGGGGCCAGGAGTGTCGTCCTCCTCGCCGTCCGAGTCGTCCTCTTCGGGGCTTACGGCGTTCACAACGGAGAGATCCGGATTCTCTAACTCCGGTCGCGAAGTGACTTCGGCGGCGTCTTCCAACTCTGCTACCTTCTTGTTAAGAGCTTCGTACGCCGCCCTGTTATTCAGGAAGATCTTCCTCAATACCCGGATGTCGCCGTGAGGATTACCGGCCTGGATAGCTGCAAACGCAAGCCGAAGCATGTCGACGGCATCTTGCGGATAGTCGGCCTCGATCTTGGCCATCGTCTTGCCTACGTCTCTGAACCTTTCCACCTGCCCCCTCAGCCGATGGTATTCGCCAGGAACCGCCAGGTCAGCGAGGTAAGCATCCATGTACCGGATAGCACGCAGTTGGATCGCCGCGTACTGTTTATCTCCTCCAGCCGCCAACTGGAGTTCGCCTGCGACTTTGTCAAGGCTTTGCTCGTCGGCCCAGTCGATCTCCTCAAGTACGGCCGCTTCGCGAAGGGCGAGAAGCAGGTTGATGTCGGTGTAGCGCACTTTGAGATTCTCAGTGAGCTGCTCGCGCTGCTCCATTTTGAACAGGTCTTCTTCGTCAATCTCGGTCGGAGCGAGAATGATCGTCTCGACCCACTCCAGGCCGTCGTGACCGCCCTGCTCTTGAAGGCGTTTGATAACGGCAAGGCGTCGGTTTCCGTTTCTGACGGTGCCGTCAGGTCGGATCCAAAATGGAGATTCCTGCTTTCGCCGAAGCCAGTCTTCCGTGAGCGACTCTGCCTCCTTTTGAAGATGCCCCTTTACTCGGTTTCCATCGAGGTTGAGGCTCGTGTCGAGGAGGATTGAGATGACTGACGCTTCGTCGTCGGTGTTGTTCTCGGGATCTAGTGACCGCCCGAGCCACGATTCCACAAGCGTCTTGTCTGCTGCGAACCGCCGGTTGTCGATGTTGAGCAGAAGAGCCTCAACGGGAACGCGAAATACGGGGAAATACCTCCACTCGTCCTTGCACCACAATCGATGGGTGCGGCCGGTATCCTCTCTCTTCTCAGCGATCAGCCGCGTTCGTTCGTCAGCGGTCATTTTGCCCCCCGAGTCTGGTGGCGTCTCAAGTAGGCAAAGCATCGCACAAGAGGTGAGGAGTTCCAAGAGCCTGTTGTGGGCCGGGACGAGCCTAGCTTCGGGACCGGGCGGCGGCCACGCGTCGGATGGCCGTCTTCCGACGACCTACATCCGCCCGCGATGCAGCGACTTTCCGCGGCGCGCCTCCGCTGAGATCTGTGTTCGATTGGAGATGTTCGAATGCAAGAAGTCGACCCGCTGCGAGATCGAAGTAGTCCGCGCTGATCTCAATTCCGACGTACCGACGCTCAAGGCCTATGGCGGCGAGGGCAGTGGTTCCGGATCCAATGAACGGGTCCAGGACGGTATCCCCGGGACACGTGAAGAGTCTAATGAAATTTTCCGGGAGAGAAACCGGGAACGTCGCACTATGACCACGGTTTCTCGATTCCGTGGCTAGGTTCAGGACGTTCGTCGGGTACACGTGGGTCTTCCCGATCCAATTCGCCACCTTCTTCCCGAAGGGGCTTCCAACAGCAGAGGTCTGGCGAATTAAGTCATACGGCCGCACGTTCGCTAGGCGCCGCTCCGCCCATTTTCCTAGTGGGATCTTCATCTCGTCTTGATACATTCGGAACTGCCGTTGCTTGGTGAAATGAAGGCAGCGTTCCCAGGCATCGCGAAATCGATTGGGCCACTTCCCCGGATACGAGTTCTTTTTCGTCCAGACGTATTCCTCAGTCCACCGCCAGCCAAGTTGACGCATCGCGAGGATGAGCTCGATAACGTATGTACCTCGTTCGCCCTTTATCACCCGCTCCTTGACGTTGAGGATGAGGGAGCCATCGTCTTTGAGGACTCGGTACATCTGCCTTGCTATCGGGACAAACCACGTTACGTATTCTCCGGTCTTGACGCCTTGGTATGTGGTTCGGCGATTGTCGCCATAGGGTGGCGAAGTCACGATCAGATCAACCGAGCCACTGCGCTGCTTCTTCAGCAGATCAGCGCAGTCTCCCAGCAAGAGACGGCCATGGGGCGTGCGGGCTATGCGAGTGCGTCGCTTCATGGTAGAGCGAATAGTGACACAAACTGTAGTGAGGGACCAGCGCCAACGCGGCCCATAGTCGCGGGGTCCACCTTTCCCCCTCTCCCACCACCCCCACCAGGCACGAAATAGCGCCACGCCCACGCCAAACCAGACCGCTTTATAGGTTTTGACGCCCGACGCGAAGCGTGGCTAGGGGAGGGAAACCCGTGACTATAGGTTAGGGGTTAGGTTCGGAAGTTCTGTCGTGCTATGGGTGTGTTGAGGTGGGACTGGTGAGGCCAAGGCCAAACTATGGGAGCCAGGCGTCGTGGCGGAGGTAGGGCTGGTATGACGTGTCGTCGTCCAGCACGACGGGATGATCGATAGCCTCGTCAAACGCCTTGGTGCCAGTGGCGGACGGAGGCATGTGGAAGAACATCCCAGGCAAGTGCATTGACAAGAAATCTAGGTCTTCCGACGTGGAGCTTGACTCAAATACGACCTCTCCGATGACTGGTAAGTGCTCGGGATCCACGACTCCCTCAGCGTCACCGTACATCTCGGTAACCCAAACAAAACGTGAAAACTGGCTTCCTCGATAGAGCCGAGCCAAATGCTCCGAGCAAGGCGGATCCTTGAATTGAAACTCTCGGCGTAAGTCCGAGCCAGCAACCAGGAGCGTGCGACAGCGACTCACGTCGGGAAGCTCTATCCGGCCCGGAAGGCGCTTCAATGCCTCCAGGAGAACATTCCTTCCCTTCGCTGCAGCCTCGTTCGCCGGAAGGTCGACGCCAACTGGCAAAGCGGCGATGATGCTGGTCACGCGTGCTTCCTTGTAGAAGGCTTCGATACGCGATCCGACGGATCTCGGTAGGTGATCGGTATTCACTATGATGATTGGCAGGCCATCGGAGAGCTTGGTACTCGGAGTAAATTTCATCCGAATGTATTGCCCGGTCTGATCGCAGTGCACGATGAATTCGTCGCACCAGTCTGACGAGTCGAGGGACACTTCTGGTTTGGATTTAACCGGGTTAAGCTTCGTGTCGTAGGTGTGACCGATAATGGTGGCGGCGTGATTTCTGTCACCGGCTCCCGGCAATCGGATGACCACGACCAAAGGAAGTCCGGACTCGATGAATGTGTAAGCCGTTCTCGTTAGAGATTTGAACGCTCGTTCCGGTTGGATATCCCCCACCGGTGGATACTTCTCAGGATCTCGATAGTGAAAGGCACGCGGCACGAGACCGATCTCGCGAATTGCCCACATGATTTGAGATTCGGACAATCCTCCCTGAGAAGGGAAGGGCCCTCCGCTGGCGCCAACAGAAAAGTGTGTCGCGAGTTCAGTCAGTTCGGCCGGTGACTCCGACCTTGTCCGGAAGAGGAAGTTCCGACTGATGGTCGATGTGGCCATGTACAACGCGGCGGTTGCGCACCTTCCGACCCTGGCGTCTTGTTCGGCGAATGGTGCTGCAATCACCTCCAGCTCGAAGCCAAGGAAGTGCACGCTCTCTTTTCTCTTGCAGGTTATGTATGAATAGTCACGTCCCTCAGGGCGAAGGAATGTGCGCCCGAGTGTCTTGGGTTCGAGTGGCGTGACGACGCAGTACCCGCGATACGCAGCGTTCATCTCTGATTCGCTTGGCAGATTTGTGAGGGAGAAGACGGTCTTGAAGAAGTGGAAGCGCGTGGTGCGCCGCGGGTAGTCCCGGTAAGCGCGCGAATGAAGTTTAGTCGCAGCGCTCAAATATTCGCGGTCGATGTACTCTTCAGCCGCGACACATTGGATCCGCCGGTCGCGAGACGAACTGCCACGGAGGTGATGGAGGAGATGCCGGAAGGCGAGTCTCATCTCCTTGCCTCCGAACTCGGCTTCAAGCAGTGAGCGATCACCGGCGTCCGTTAAGTCGAAAACTCGGACGTTCGGAAAGTCTAGGTGCGTGTCCAGTGTAGGTGACTCGATTCTCTGGGACTAAACCGAGATCACTGCTTCGGGGACTCGTTCCGATCTCACTGGTGGAAATCGCCTCAGCGCCGCCAGTTCGCGCTGAACGATCTTAAGTTCACGTCTGATCCGCGCCTGCTGCTGTTTCGCCCGAGTAGGACTGATCGGCTTACCGTAGTAACGTTTTCGTCCGGCGGGTATTACCACAAGCACCTCCTCCATCTAGATCGTTAGATCCATTATATCACGAGCTATCAAGCCCGGATGGAGTCTACGGGACGATCTAGTATCGGCCCGGGCGCCTGCGGTACGCAGTCCGTTGCTGGTTGTTGCGCTGTCCAAGAGCTGACGATTCCTCGGGCGTTTCGTGGCGATCTCGGGGTTCCCCATCGCGATGACAGTGGGACGATAGGCTCTCGGCGCGTTAGGGTCAATCGTGCGAGGGTTGTCCTCTGGGAGGCATCCAATCGTATTACATAAACGTGGCTCGATCCCGGCCAGAGCCGGTAGCACGTCAGAGGGGAAGTCTCTGTGAAATCGAGCAGCGACTTCACGGAAACCCCTTGACGTGCGGGGCTGACAACCAAGCTGGACGAACTTCGTTCGAGGCGTCGGTGCGTAGCGCCAGACCAGCGAACGAACCTGCCTAGCGGCGAGCGAACACGTCTTCGGATCGCAATCCTCGAAAGCGGGGCGTTGACGATGAAGAGTAGAATGGAAGTAGACAGCATTGACACCTAACGAAAGGAGGTGACGGCACATGCGGAAAGCACCGAAACGGGTACACATCAGCAGCAGCGGGGACATCGCGACTATCTTGGACGGCGTTCAAGCCGATAAGACGCCGCGCGTTGTCGAACGCGATGGCGTGGACATCGCAGTGGTACTCAGCCCCGAGGACTACGAGCGTCTCAGCGCCATGACCGAGCCTGATATCTGGGCAAGCTACGACCCGGAGCAAGCGGTGGCCGCGCTCCGCCGGACCAAAGGCGCGCTCAGCGGCGTGAATCGCGAGCGGCTTCTGACGGACATTCACGAACAGCGAGGCCAGAACAGTAGCGGTCGGCCGGCCTAAGAATGCCCTACCTCGTCGACACGGACTGGTTCATCGACTACATCGCCGAACAACCCGAGGCGGTTGAGTTGCTAGAGAAGCTGGCGGCTGATGGCATCGCCCTGAGCATCGTCAGTTACATGGAGAGCTATCAGGGAGTGCTACGAAATTCCAGCCAGGACGAAGCTCGCCAACGCTTTGAGCGAATCCTGCAAGATGTCCCCGTGCTCCCTTTCTCCCTCGCGGTCGCCCGACGCTGCGCTGGCATCCGAGAGCAACTCCGCCAAACCGGCAAGCGCGTCAACCAGCGCGCACTCGATCTCTTGATCGCTTCAACCGCCCTCGAACACGATCTCACCCTCGTCACGCGTAACACTGGCGACTTCAGCGACGTACCCGACCTCAAGCTTTACGAGCCTTAGCGCCGTTGACGATCGGCCGCTGGCCGTTCCCGTCGGCGTCATACGATTTGACCGACGCCTCTTCGCTCCACAACGCCATTACCCGAGCTTCCACTTCGCCTCGCGAACAAGCGAGCCGCCGCGAATTCTCACGAATCCTCTCAGCCACGCTTTCGTCCCCAACCGAATCAACTCGGCGCGTGCCGATGCAATACTCGGCAAGCCGGCCGTCCTCGATAAACTTGCAATAGGCCTGATAATTCGGCGTGTTAGTGAGGTAGTTAGCGGTCTCGTTCTGCACGTCGCTGTAGACGCGGCGGGAGCCGGCGGCGAGCACCTTGTCGCCGGCGGTGCGGTACGTTCCTGCGCGGCCGGCGCGATAGGCGACACTCTCGAGCTTTGGCTCGCCTTCCGGCGGGGTGTTATCAAATTGCATCGCGATCTCGCGGGCGTCCGTACCGGTGATGCGGAAGATGATAAAGTTGCCGACGCTAAGGGTAGAACCGCGATTCAACTGATCGAGCTGGTCGCGATACTGATGCGCGACGATGGTGTCGATGGCGAACTTGCGCACCTCCGCCTGGAGCGTCGGGAAGCTCTCCGTCGCGAAGCTGTGGTACTCATCTACGATCAGATGAAACGGCCGGCGTTCTTCAAAACGCATCTCTGAGCGCGAGAGAGCGGCGATGAGAATCTTGCCGACCAGGACCGAGCCAAGCAGAGCGGCGTTGTCTTCGCCGAGCTTGCCTTTGGAGAGGTTGACGAGGAGCACCTTGCCGCTGTCCATCACTTCTCTGATGTCGAAGCTGCTCTTGGGCTGGGCGACGATGTTGCGGATCACCGGATTGGTGAGGAAGCGGCCGATCTTGTTGAGGGTCGAGCTAATCCACTCGCTCTGTGTGCGCTTGTTGTCCGGAAACCCCTGCTCCCAGTAGTGGCGCAGCACCGGATCCTGGGTGCGCGACACGTAGCGATCGCGCGCCCGCGCGTCGGTCAGCAGCGGCAGCATGTCGAGCATGGTGCACTCCGGTGTCGCCATCAGCGTCAGTACGGCGTGACGGATCAAGTCCTCCATGCGCGGACCCCAGAAATCGACGAAGAGCTTCTTGAACGTGAGGATGACTTCGGAGCAGACACGATCAACGACACGCGGGTTGGACGTGTCGCTGCACTCGAACATGTTGAGGCCGAAGGGGAAGTCGATGTCAGACGGGTCAAAGAGGATGACGTCGTCCACGCGCCCCGGCGGCACACGTTCCAGCACCGCTTCGATCAAGTCGCCGTGGGGATCCATCAGACAGAGCCCGTCGCCGGCGGCGATGTCCTGCAGGGCGATGTCGAGAATGAGGTTCGATTTGCCGGTGCCGTTGATGCCGAGGATGTAGGTGCCCTGACGCCTACCTTCGGACGAAAGCGCTACTGGGCGCTTCGACCGTATGTCCGTTCCGAGAGAACGCATGGCTCATCTCCAGTTCCGTCGTGTTTGCAAGCAACGGCGCATCGGTCGATGCTTCCGGCTCGGCCGGCAAACTCACCCAGGGAGCGTGGGGCGTGACGCCAGTGTCGGCCTCTGATTGGGCGCAGACCAAGTAGTTGCGCCAGTTGCGGATCTCGTTATTGCCGCGGAAGAAGTTGGTCAGCTCGACCTTGTGGGTGCGTCCACCCGCACCGTCGTAGTCGATGACAAACGTCAATCGTTCCGGCCGCAGCATCCGTCCGGCGTCCTTGTTGATCGCGGCGGCGATGTCGGCGGCGGGTGATTGGTCGGAGCCTGGCTCGTGCTTCATCTTTTTGAGATCGAGGATCGGTAGGAGGTAGCGCTCGGAGTCACCGAGCGGCAGCGTCCCCTTGGCGAGGGCGCCGGTTGGGAAGACAAGGGTGAGGTTGGGGTTTTGCTGCGTGCCTTCGAGCAAGAGATAGGCAAAGCGCCCGTGGGGAAGTTGGGGATGTCCGCCGAGATATTCGCAGCGGGTCGCGAGGATCGCGCCGTCGCGGGCGAACGCCCCGATATCGGTCTCCACCTGTTGGGCGTCGAGGCGGGCGTCGAGCAACCATAGCCACCACGGCACGGTGCAAATCAGCAAGCAAATGCCAAAGAACCCGGCGTCTTGCGAGATGATGCCGAGCAGCCCCCAGAACGCGCACCAGAACCAGCCGACGATCGTCACCGGTATCAGCCGGTCAAGGAGTGATCCGCCCAGCCACTGCCGGGCGAAACTACCAATTGCCGCCGTGTGGTTGCTCGCAGTGCGACGCCAGATCATCTTGCTCCTCCTTCAATCGAACAGGGCGAAATTTCCATCCCGCCCGGCCACTCGCCAGACAGGCTTATCGAAGATGGTGTCGGGCGTCAGATCAGCCAGCGACGCGAACCAGAAGAGGCTCTGGCCGCGCTCGGCTTCGGTCCAGGTCTTCACCCGCTCCAGACGACGTGGATCGCGGTTGGTCGGCGTGACGACAAAGAGGACGCGCAGACTGTCGGTTCCGAAACGTGAACGATAGGCGCCGGTCGTCTTCCATTCACCCAGGGCGCGCACCTTGGCCTTGAACGGTTTCTCCTCGACCGTGCCGCGGTCGAGTTCCAAGGCGAAGCCGAGCGGCCGATCGTCGGTGGCGAGCTGAAAGTAGCCGTCGGGAATGACCGCGAGGCGACTGTCGGGATGCTTGGGGTCGGTGACGAAGTCGCGCATGGCGCGCTTCCTTAGCGCTCGTTCGTCGGTCCAGACGAGGTCGAAGCCGTGGTGACGAGCGGCTAATGTAGCACAGATGCGAACCTGGTTGGAAGCCAAGGTGTGTTCGAGAAAGTAGAGTTCTCGGTCGTTGTCAAGCGCCCGCCAAGGCGGCTGAGCTGAGCCGGTCTTCTCGTCGAAGGCGAGTAATTGTGCGCCGCGTTTGTCCAAGCAGTAGACGGCGCGGTTGGCGCCGAAGCGCGAGCGCAGCGGCATGAGCCGGCGGTCGAGATAGCGGTTGTGATAGAGCAACGTCAGTCGCCGTTTCGAAGATGAGGCCGTGGACGGTGAGAACAGCAGTAGCTGCATCTGCTCCTGCGTCGCGAAGCGCAGTTCGTAGACCCACCTGATGATCTGCTCGTCCCGAGCGGTCAGCCGCATTGCCGGTGGTGTTTCCGCCCGTCGGTAACGCGGCAGTCGGTTCTGCTTGCGGACGGTGGACGTCTCGGTCGTCATAGCAACCATCCCTGAGACGCTGAGACAGCCACTGAGCCAGAAAAGAGAACGACGGAGAGTACGTCCTCGGTCCGCAAGTCAGCAGGCCTCCAGAGAGGCCGGTTCGCGCGCGAGAGAAGGGGGTCAAGGGGGAATTCCGAGCGCGCCCTGTCGTCGGCGTGAGCCGACCACCACCGCGAACCGGAGGAGCACAGCGACGACGGCCGGACTGTGCAACGTAGTTGGACAGTTCGGGCGGGGGTGGTCGGGTCCGGGGAGGGTAGCCCGTAGGGAGGCGCCGCGAGACCGACGACAGCTGGTCGACGATTGGGGGAAGAGTGCAAGATGGCCCTTGCAGATTCCCTCATTGAGGAGACCAGACTTCCCCCTTGTCCGACCGCCGCGGGAGGATCCGACTCATAGGGAGGTCTCTCCCTTGGCTTGTGAAAGCCAACCTTACTAGCCAGAGCCCTTAGCCTGAGTTTCATCGCAGTTCCTCCTGCTCCCTAAGATGCACGAGGTCAAGGCGCAGCGTCCGTGTCTGGAAGACCGGATCGCGGGGAATCGGTTTGTCATGAGCGATGAGCGAGCTGATGTGGGACTTGAGTAGCGGTTTGAGGCGCGCGTAGGCAACGCGGGCGGTCGAGGCTTGAGTGAAGAGTTGTGGAAACGCGGGAGCGTAGGCGGTGTAGCCGCCAGTGAAGCGCGTGATGAGAATGAGGTAGGTAGCGGTTCTGTCCATAGGCCTGACTCCATTTCTGGGTCGGCCTTAAGCGCATCCCGGCGGCTGGCTTGTTCCAGGCGCGGATGGCCGCCGGCGAGAGCGAAACAAGTGCCCTGGCCAATACCGTCGTTTCGTGAGACGAATACACAGCCGACCCTATGGAAGAAGCGATTGTCTCATTCGGGATTCGTTCGGTGTCAAGACGGTAGTTGTGGATCGAACTACGTCATGAAGAAGGGGCAGCTAGAGGAGTGACGATCGGAGAAGGGTCACGAGCCTAGCGCTGGGCAACGCGTTTGGCGTACCGAACGACAAGCTCGGCGGTTTCCTGCAACTGACCTACGTCCTGTTGCAGACTGTCGAGCACCAAGTCAAGCTCTTGCTTGTCCCAGTCGAACTCGTCGAAATTACCCACCGCGCCTGGGGTCGGTTGGATGCGGAGATCCATGGATATATCACCACCTTCCGGTGAAGACGCCTCGTACTAATGCTTGCGTCTCCTCACCCGACCGCCAGCTCCTCATAGCAGTTGTCAGCGTAGAGCGGGAATCGCCAGGTGTCCTTGACTCTCCGGCATTGACTGCAAAGCCAGAGCGATCAACGCTAGGACTTGAAAGGAGGGCGGGTGTAGCGAGTAGCTCGGTCAGGTCAGCCTTCACGCTGTTTGTATGTCTGGAGGTTGACCAACATGACCAATAGAGCTCTTCAGTGGCGAGACGAGCGGTCGCGCGAGGAACTCCCCCTCACCGTGGTGCTGCAATCGTTCCGCGAGAAACTGAACAAGTCCCAAGCACAGATCGCGCGGGATGCCTGGCTCAACGAGAGCTACGTCTCGCGTCTCTTCTCTGGCCAACGGGATCGACCGAGCCGCGATGCAGTCATTCTGCTCACGGCCTTCGGGATGGAGCTGACTGTCCCCGATGTCGAAGAGGTGCTGCTTGCGGCGGACTACCGCCAGCTAGTTCTTCCCCAAAGTCTTCGGTAGACCCTAGGGAAGGCTGACTGAGCCCGTCCTCCTCTTCCGCCTCAGGACACACGCGTTGAGCGATCTGTCAGACCGCTCTTGCACTGTTGATGGAGGCCCGAGGCGAATTCAAATCTGTCCTGCCGCGTCATTCGGCGTCCGCGCGAGTGCTCCGATTCACGCTCTTCAACCTTGCTTAAGACTCCCGCGATGTCGATAGCCTCCCTCTTTGCAACCTCATTGCAACGGACGAGATCTGCCTCGTCGATAAGGGGGCAGGATAGGGCTGCCCAGATGGCGGTTTCGACGCTCGCAGCCTCGATGTATGCAGGCAAGGGCCGATCGTCCGGCTTTGTCGGGCTGGCCAAGAGATGCTTCTTCACTATGAGAGAGCATTCGCTCGCGACGTGCGCGAAACCGTTAGCGTCGTCGAGATCGAGCAAGCATGCCAGCAAGTACGACTCAAGTGCGTCGGCGTGGCGCCCGCGGTTGTGCATCTCATTTCCGAGCCAAACGGCCGACACGTCAGTCGTGTCCGAGCACTTTATCGATTTTTCGTAATACTCGAGCGCCTCCACGTGCCTGCCCACGTCTTCTAACGCCCGCGCGTGGTTCCTCATAACTATCGACATATCGGGCAAGCGCTCAACGAGCGCCTGCGTTATCGCCAGGGCTTGCTCGTTCAGATCATCCGCTCTAAATGCGTCTAGCATCACACCAAGCAGTTCAAGGCTCTCCGGAGCGATCTGCTCAGGAACGGTAACGGCCCCGTTCTCCGCCAGTGTGACACGCGTGATCGATTGGAGCTCCATGCGCGCCGTCGCCCGCTTGGAAGGATCGCTAGAGTGCGCGTTAAATGCGAGCTGGCGTTTCTTCAGATCTCGATCATTGGGATCTAAACGGGCAGCGTGATCGAAAATTGCCGACACGATCGAATCCAGGCCTAGGTTCTGCGCGTGTGATACGAGAGCAACAATATCCCGCGCGGCGTAACCAGCCGACTGACTCTCCATGACACGGGCAACCGTCTCAAGGAACTCCGTCTTGTCCCGCCGACCGGCTGCGGCATCCGCGCGCTGAAGAAGGTCAGACGGGAGATTGCCATCCTTTGCCTCCGCGAGAACGTTCATTACGATACTTAGCGGACTCGCATCCTCGACAGCCACTTTGGCGATGCCATAAGCGCTCTCGTAATGCTGCACTTGCTTCTGTAGTTGACTCAACTGTTGTCGGAGTGCACCTTCGGTGGACTCGGTAGAGGCTTGCAAAGCGTTCAACGGAAGAGCCGGCATCCAATCGTGTACTGGGTTGTCTCGGTAATCCTCTTCACCAATCCTGAGCCCCTCGACGAATGCCGTTAGCTCGTGTCTGATCTTCGCCAGCCCGGTTATCTCGCCACGAAACTTGATCACCCTATAGGCGCCAAGGTCGAACGGGATGGAATCCGTACGAAGTTCGTCGAGGATCATCACGGTTCCCTGTCCTCGGAGGCTATGTCTCACACCGAGTTCGTAGAACACATTAGGATTAAGTGCCGTGAGATCGGCCACCACCAGATGTGCTTGCGCGAGACGAAGAACAATGTCACGCGTAATCGCTCCTGACTTTTGAACCTCATCCGCGCGTACAACATCGTAGCCGAGAGGGGCGACGGTGGCCTTGATGACGTTCTCGTAGAGCGCCTTGAAATGGTCGTAGTCTTCGGTTCCTTCCCGTTGGACGGGCATTATCACAAAGCAAGTGCGTGACATCACCTCGCTCCTCCCCTGTCCTATGCATCGCGATATGTCGCGTTAGCGCTGGTTCTTAATGCGAAGCTTACAGTCGCTACGCAAGTGCGCAACTCCAAAGGCACCTCCTACTTTTGCACTCCCCCCATGCCGTTTCTTTTGCCTGTATGAGACCAGCGTCGGGGAGACTTCCGGCGAAGCGAGGTGAGCGCCTTCATAGAACGCTCTGCCGCCCCAATGAGATCCATCGGCGACGCACGTCGCTCGATAAGGCTCTGTTGTACATTTGCCTGGGCGACGTACTGACGCACCATCTCAAGACTCGAGTGTCCCAACACCTGTTGCAGCCGAAGGGAGTCGCCCACCTCCTTCACAAGGTAGTTAGTCGCGAACGTGTGTCGCAGAAGATGCAGGTGAACGCGAGGAACGCCGGCGCGGTCTCCAGCTCGCCCAAGGATTCCTTGTAGAGCGTTGACGGTCAGCGCTCCACCGTTGGAGTTGAGGAAGAAATAGAGACTCTCACCGACTTGGAATTGAGGGCGGAAGCGGTCTCGCCAGTGCATGAGCACGTCCTGGCAACTCTGGCCGATGGGGACGAGGCGCTCCTTGTTCCCCTTGCCGAGCACCTTCAGATAGCCCTGCTCCAGATGGGCGTCTGCGAACTTGAGGTTGCAGAGCTCGGCCGCTCGTAGGCCGCAGTCGAGAAAGGTCCAGATCATGGCGTAGGCCCGGGCGCCGAAGGGTTCGTCCTGGTCGAAGATTCCGACGAGGCGCTGCACTTCCTCGTCGGTAAGCACCTCCTTGACCTTCTGCTGAATCTTCGGGGGCTTGAGCGTCTTGAGGACGTTGCTGTCGGTGTAGCCATCTTCGTGCAACCAAGTGGCGAAGGCGCGGAGCGCCCGCGCAAAGCTCTGGATGTAAGACGACGAGAGTTTGCCTTCCTTGATGATCCAGTGCTTGTTGTTGAGATTCTTGGTGGTGCGTTCTTGCAACTCGACGATGAACGCCCGGACGTTGGGAATGGTAACGTCCGCCAAACAGGCGTCTGGTCCGAGCCAGCGTTCGAACAGGCCGAGCTTCTGCTCGTACCACCACACAGTTGACGGCGACTTGCCTGTGGTCTTGTTATAGACCTCGAACTGTTGCCGCAACTTTCCGAAGGGGATGTTGTCTTTCTTCATTCCTGACCAGCGAGTCCTTTTGGGCATGATGGGGTCTCTCTCCTTGCTCTGTCCGCGACTGGCCGTCACGGCAGACCATGAGACTCCTCTCGACCAAGAGACAACGCACGAAAAGTCTCATGGTCGCGAAACCCGCTGTGTCACGCTTTGGAGGCGTTTCTCGCCAAAATTAGATTCAGAATGAAGGTCTGGCACCCCCGGCAGGATTCGAACCTGCGACCGTCGGATTAGAAGTCCGGTGCTCTGTCCACTGAGCTACGGGGGCTTAGTACGATCGCCGGCGTAGTCTAGCAACTCTTCAGGTGCGATTTGGCACGTAGACCTCATGGCAACCATGAAGGCCAACACCCCCAGTCCACCAACACGCACCGCCGACTTCATCCTGAAGGATGACGCTGCCAAGATCCACGCGGGCCAGTCAGGAGAGCGCGTGACGCGGGCTGAGCAAGGCGCCCTGCGCGAGCAAGGCAGCGCCACAATTGCGCAGCAAGAAACGGATAGAGACCGAGAGAAGTCGGGCGGTACGGTTCTATCGTCCGTCGTTTCCACCAGGTTCAACCCAGATTCGGAGAGAGCATGACTGCACTTGCCAACAAGGTCGCCATCGTTACCGGAGCGAGTTCCGGCATAGGATATGCAACAGCGAAGCTGTTCGCGCTAGAGGGCGCGAAGGTCATTGTCGCTGCGCGGCGCCAAGCGGAGCTCGACGCGCTCGTTGCGGAGATCGCCGCATCCGGCGGTCAGGCCTTTGCGCTCGCGGGTGATATAAAGGAGGAGGCGTTCGCCAAAGCGTTGGTAGATACGGCCGTACGCCGATTCGGCGGCCTCGATGTGGCATTCAACAACGCGGGGACGCTTGGCGAGATGGGAGCCACGCCCGACGTTTCGCTGTCGGGATGGAGAGACACCATCGAGACGAATTTGACCAGTGCTTTCCTTGGCGCGAAATATCAACTCCCTGCCATGCTCCAACGTCGGGGTGGTTCGCTGATCTTCACGTCGACCTTTGTCGGCTACACCGCCGGCATGCCGGGTGTGGCCGCATATGCGGCCAGCAAAGCCGGACTGGTCGGCCTTACGCAGGCGCTGGCGGTTGAGTTCGGTCCGAACGGAATTCGCGTGAATGCGATATTGCCCGGAGGCACCGATACCCCCATGGGCCGCGTGATGGCGAACACGCCGGAAGCGGAGAGCTTCATCGCCGGCCTTCACGCGCTGAAGCGCATCGCAAGCCCTGCGGAGATCGCAAGATCGGTTCTTTATCTGGCGTCGGATGCCTCGACGTTCACAACGGGCTCCGCGCTCCTCGTCGATGGTGGAGTCTCGATCAATAGGAACTGACGAAGGGGATGTTAGCCGCCGCGCGACGTCTGCACCTTGTGGAATCTCGCGCCGCCGCGCGCGCTCGCCTTGATGCCGACGATCTCGGTGTCCGAGAGATCGGGGCTCGTCGTCAGGTAGCGCTGCACCATGCGGCCGACGGGCTGCGCTGCCAGCACCGCCAGCATCGATGCGAGCATGACGTTCGGAAGCTTCTCCGCGCGATTGTGCGCGCCGCCCATCGTCACCAGCGACGCCGCGCCCGCGAGCGCGCCCGCAACCGCGAGGTTCGTGCCGCAGAGCGACGACACCGCCAGGTGCCCCTCGCCCGACTTCAACCGGTAGAGCGCCTCGCGCGTCGATTCCTCGAGCAGTTCCGTCGGTACGTCGGCATAGAGGTAGTAGCCGTCGCGCGTCGCCCGCCCGACCATGCGGACATCGTGCCCGATGCGCCGCAGCAGCACCGCGATCGTCGCGTGCTCCAGCGCATGGTTCCGCCGCACCGTCCCTACCAGGTGTCCCAGCATGTCGTGCCTCCGGCTGTCAGTATAGTCGGTAGTCGGTAGTCGGTAGTCGGTAGTCGGTAGTCGGTAGTCGGTAGTCGGTAGTCGGTAGTGGATAGTGGATAGACCTGCTCCGTCAGCGTGCGCGCTGGAGGATCTTCGCCCGCAGACCGGCGAGCATCTTGCTCACTTCGGTGAGCAGGTCCAGGCTCGGCTCGATCTTGTCTGCGGTGAGATATCCAAGGCGTACAGCCAGCAGCAGGTAGGTCTCGGTTTCGTTCAACGAGCCGCGGGCGATTGCCAAGAACTGTGCGAAGTCTTTCGATGTGCCGCGGCCTTGCCCTTCTGCGATATTGCCGGGAACCGATACGACGGCGCGGCTAATCTGATCAACCAAGCGCCACCGTTCGGAGGCAGGGAACAGCGCTGACACACGATAGACCTAGACCACGAGATCCATCACCTTCTGCCATACAACGAGATCACGATGCGACTGCACCCGCTCCATGAATCTCCCTCTCTCCGCCAGCGTCTATCCACTATTCACTAGCCACTATCCACTATCCACTAGCAACGACGAACGCCGCCCGCGCCGCCTCGATCGTCCGATCGAGATCCGCCTGCTGGTGCGCCAGCGAGACGAACATCGCCTCGAACTGCGCCGGCGGCAGGTACACGCCCGACTCCAGCATCGCGTGGAAGAAGCGGCCGTATCGCGCCGTGTCCGCGCGCTTCGCCGACGCGTAGTCGCGCGGCGCCTCCGCCGCGAAGAACACCGTCATCATCGAGCCGAGCTGCACGACCGTCACATCGCCCACTTCCGCCTGCGACGCCGCATCGCGCAGGCCGGCCGCCAGCCGCGCGCCCATCGCATCGAGGCCGCGGTACACCTGCTCGTTCGCCAGGATGCGCAGCGTCACGATCCCCGCCGCCATCGCCATCGGATTTCCGGACAGCGTGCCGGCCTGGTAGACCGGCCCGCTCGGAGCGACCATCGCCATCACGTCGGCGCGGCCGCCGTACGCGCCCACCGGCAGCCCGCCGCCGATCACCTTGCCCAGGCAGGTCAGATCCGGCACGACGCCGTAGTACAACTGCGCGCCGCCGTAGGCGAGACGGAAGCCCGTGATCACCTCATCGAAGATCAGCAGCGCGCCGTGCGCCGCCGTCACGTCTCGCAGAAACTGCAGAAACCCCGGCTCCGGCAGCACCAGCCCCATATTCGCCGGCACCGGCTCGACGATCAGCGCCGCGATCTCGGCGCCGCGTTTGGCGAACAGGCGCTCGATGGCGTCACGATCGTTGAACGGCGCGAGCAGCGTCTCCGCCGTGAACGATGCCGGCACCCCGGCGCTGTCCGGCAGACCCAGCGTCGCGACGCCCGACCCGGCCTTCGCCAGCAGCCCGTCCGAGTGGCCGTGGTAGCCGCCCTCGAACTTCACGATCTTGTCGCGGCCCGTGAACGCCCGCGCCAGCCGCAGCGCCGACATCGTCGCCTCGGTACCGCTGTTGACGAAGCGCACGCGCTCGATCGACGGCACGGCGCCGCAGACGAGCCGCGCCAGCTCCACCTCCAACTCCGTCGTCGCGCCGAAGCTCGTGCCGCGCTCCGCGGCGCGCTGCAGGATCTCGACGACGGACGGATGCGCGTGCCCGAGGATCAGCGGCCCCCATGACCCCACGTAGTCGATGTACTCGTTGCCGTCGACGTCCCAGATGTGCGCGCCCTTGCCCGTCGCCATCACGATCGGCTCGCCGCCCACCGCCTTGAACGCGCGCACCGGCGAGTTGACGCCGCCCGGCATCAGCTCCTGTGCCATCGCGTGGATCTTGCGTGAGCGCTCGTGTGTAGCCACGCGGTCAGTGTAGGAGAGGGGCGAGCGAGCCGCGATTGCGAGGACGTTACCTCCCTCTCCTGTACAGTCGTGGATACAAGGGCCGGGGGTTAGGTTCCCGCGACCGACGGTCGATCCCAACCAAGGATGGCCTGGCGTAAGCTTTATCGGTCAGTAGCAGAGGGAAGTGCGCATGAGCGAAGACATCTCGATGCGCGTGTTCAACGGGCATCGGCTGGCCGCCGCGTTCCACGACGCCGGCGGCCGAGAGCTGGTCGTGTTCTGCCACGGCTTCCATGGCCAGAAGTCCGGAGACAGCCGCCGGTTCGCCAACGCCGCGCGGGCCCTGGCCGAGCACGGGATCTCATCGCTCCGGTTCGACCAGTACGGCTGTGGCGATTCGGAGGGCGACTTCAAAGACGTACGTTTTGACGATTGGGTCGCTACGACGCGGGCGATGGCGGATCACTATGCGGCGGCCGGGATGCACGTGGCGTTGTTCGGGCAGAGCATGGGCGCGTCGGCAGTGCTCTGCGTAGCCGCTGATCTGCCAGGAGTCGCGGGCGTCGTGGCATGGGTGCCCGATGCGGCAATCGAACCATTCGTGCCGTCGCCGGGAGGCTTCTCAGAAGAGGGCGGGCAGATCGTGCCGGATCGCTACTGGCGAGAGGCGCACGAGGCACGCATCGCCGATCGCTATGCGCGAGTCACCGCGCCGGCGTACCTCGTCTTCGGCACGGCGGACCACTACGTCAACGAAGCGAATCGCCGCGCACTCATCGATCGGGCGCAGCCGCATCATCGCATCGACGTGTTCGACGGCTACGCCCACAGCGCCTGGACGCACGAACAATCGACGGAGATCCTCGACCGCAGTTGCCGGTTTCTGGTCGATGCGTTCGAAGCGGGTGCGGCGAACGATCGGTGAAGGACGAGAACCACGTATTGCACGGAGGGGGACGGGACGGACGGGAACCGCGGATTTCACGGAGGGGTGGTGCGGCGGCTGGCCGGGCGACGCGGGATCCTTCGCGCTCCGCTAAGCGGCGTCCGCGGTGTCGATGATGATCGGCTGCGCCGCCTGCAGCTGCGACCGCACGTCGTCAATGACGCGATCAGGGTCGCTCATCTCGCGGCTCACATCGTTGCCGACGAGGCGGATGCGCCACGGGTGGGCGTCGCCCTTGCGGTGCGCCATGGAGCGCAACGCGCCCAGCAGCTTCTCCTCCGTGTGCTCCAGGAGCGCCGGCAGTAACGTTGGGCTCAGCACGGCCAACTCGTCCGGGCGCAGCGCGGCGAGCGTGTCGCGTGCGCTGAGCGCGGCGCGGATGCCGGCCGCCACCTCCGCCAGCTCATCGCGGTCGAGTCGCACGAATTCGCCGTCCTTGTCCTGCCGCTGCGCTTGCAGCAGGAATACGCGGAATGAGTGGTTGTCGATGGTGGCGCGCGCGATCTCCAGGTCCAGCCTATCCAGGAAGTATTGGCGGTTGTGGAGTCCGGTGCTTTCGTCAAACAGCGCTGACCAGGCCAGCAGCACTTCGCGCTGGCGAGCGGCACGCAGGAAGTAGACCATCGAAAGCGCGGCGAGGCTTACCGCAAGGATGGAGAGCATCAGCGAGAGGGTCGTCGGGCCGGCATACGAGTTCGGGTCGAGCCCGGAGGGTAGATACGGCGCCACCCATGCCAGGAACAGTCCGGAGACGAGAAAGAACGCGAAGCGCGACAGTCGGCTGAGCTTGAGATCGCTCAGATAGCTTGCGGTCACGTCACCCGGCTTCAGCAGCGGTGGCTTGTTTGCAGCTGGCATGATCACTCCGGCGTGGGGAACACATTGCCCACACCCACAATATCGGCGCGGCGGCGCCAATCTGGCATCGCGCACGACCTCTCAAATACGTCACACGATGTCCGGGAGAGCGCGTACGCCTCGATGAGGCGGATCCGGCTTATGGCGCGCCTTCGACGACGGCGAGGCCAAGCATGCCGGGGCCGCCGTGGACGCCGAGCGTGGGGCCGAAGCGGCCGAGGTGCAGCGGGACGCCCGGGCAGGCGGCGCGCGCCCGCTGTGCGAGCGCCGCGGCGTCGTCGGGCGTGGTCGTGTGCATGATCGCGATCTCGTCGACGCGCTTGCCCTCGCACAGCGCGAAGAGTTCGTCGAGCGCTTTGGCGCGCGAGCGGACGCGGGTGACCGGGACCGTTTCGCCGTCCTTCACGGTGAGGATCGGCTTGAGGCGCAGCAGGCCACCGAGGAACGCCGTGGCACGGCCGATGCGGCCGCCGCGGCGCAGGTACTCGAGTGTCTCGAACGCCACGGCGACGCGCAGGCGGCTGGCGACGGACTCCGCCGCGGCGACGCATGCCTCGCGCGTGCCGCCGGCCTTCGCGACGCGCGCAGCGGCGATCGTGCACATGCCCAGGCCCATCGATACGGACGTGGAATCGACAACGCTGATCTTGCCGGGCGCGACATCGCGCGCGGCGGCGCGCGCGGTCTCGATGGTGCCGCTGAACTTCTGCGAGAGGTGGATCGAGACGACATCGCCGCGCGTGACCAGGTGTTCGTACGCATGCTGGAAGAGCGCCGGCGGCGGCTGCGAGGTCGTCGGCAGTGCCTTCGTGACCTGCAGGCGAGCGTAGAACTCGTCGGCGGAGAGATCGATGCCGTCGCGGTAGGACTCCGTGCCGAACGAGATCGTCAGCGGGATGACGGTGATGTCGTACTCGTTGGCGAGTTCTTTCGAGATGTCGGACGTGCTGTCGGTGACGATGTGTACGGTCATTGCTATTCGACGCCGATCAGGTACGGATAGTGCGGCTGACCGCCGGCGACGACTTCGACTTCGACCGACAGTTCGGTTCGCAGCACCGTGGCAATCGCATCTGCGGATGCGCTGTCTTCGCCCTCGCCGGCGTAGAGCGTGACCAGCGGCGCATCGCGGCCTGAGATCATGATGGCGACGCAGCTTCGTACCGCGCCGGCGACCGTCGCTTCAGCGACCACCAGGTCGCCGTCGATGAGGCCGATCGGCTGGCCTTCGGCGATCGCTTTGCCGTGGATCTGCGTGGCGCGAGCGGCGAGCGTCACTTCGCCGGTGCTGACGGCTGCGATCGCGTCCTCCATGGTGGCGGCGTTCTCGTCGAGCGAGCCCTCGGGGTTCATGGCGACGAGCGCGGCGACGCCCTGCGGAATGCTGCGCGTCGGGATGACGCGCACCCGGATGGGCAGGCTGCCGGGCAGGTCCTTCGCAGCGAGCTGGGCGGCGAGGATGACGTTCTTGTTGTTCGGCAGGACGATGACATCGGTTGCGCCGGTCGCCTCGATGGCCGCGCGGACATCGCCAGCGCTGGGGTTCATGGTCTGTCCGCCACGCACGACCGCCGCGGCGCCGAGCGAGCGGAAGAGCGCCTCGGTGCCATCGCCGGCGCCGATCGCGACGACGGCGACGCCCTCCGTGCGCTTCGCCGCAACGGTGCGGCTGCGGGCGGCGAGCGCGGCGAACTGGCGCTCCATGTCGGTCGCCTTCTCGTGCGAGACGGCGCCGAGCGAGCGCGCGTACGCGAGCGCGTCGTCCGGCGTTGCGGTGTGGACGTGTACGCGCACGAGATCGCCGCCTCCGACCACGAGCAGGCTGTCGCCCAGCGTCTCGAGGTACGCGCGGATCGCCACCGGGTCGAGCGGCGCGCGCCTCGTGGGTTCCGCCTGGATCACCAACTCGGTGCAGAAGCCGGCCTGCGCGCCCGCGCCGTGCAGCTCTTCGCGCGCGCTCAGCCACGACGAATCGATGGCGCCGTAGCCCGACGGCGCGCTGTCGATCGCCTCGCCGCGCAGGCCGCGCAGCATGCCGTCGAGCAGCACGAAGAGACCTTGCGCGCCCGCGTCGACGACGCCGGCTTCCCTGAGCACGGGCAGCAGATCGGGCGTGCGCGCGACGGCTTCGCGCGCGCCCTCGACGGCCGCCGCGAGCACGGCATCGGCCGTGGTGGCGCGGGAGGCCGCGATCGCGGCGGATGCGGATGCGCCGGTGATCGCGGTAAGGATCGTGCCCTCTTTGGGATTCGAGATGACGCGATACGCCGCAGCGCGCGCGCGGTCGAGCGCGTCGGCCAGCCTCGGCGCGTCGATCGTGTCACCGGTGACGGCGGCGGCGATGCCGGCAAGGATCTGCGAGAGGATGACGCCGGAGTTGCCCTTGGCGCTCATCAACGATGCCTTCGCCGCCTCGTTCGCCACGCCCGACGCCGTCGTCGCGCCCGACGCCTCGATGATCGTCGCGGCGGCGCTCATGGTGAGCGACATGTTCGTGCCGGTATCGCCGTCGGGGACGGGGAAGACGTTGATGGCGTTGAGGGCTTCGGCCTGCAGCGTGAGCGCGGCGGTGCCGGCGGCGAAAGCTCGCGCGAGCGCGGGGCCGTCGATGACGGCGAGCGCCGCGGAGGCGGTTTCAGCTTCGTTTGGGGGCTGCGGCATGTGCGGCGGGTTGCCTCACGCTCGGATCGGATGCTACATTGCCGTGTTCAAGAGTCTAGCACGGTATCTACCGATTCGAAGGCGAGTATACACATGCCTGCGATTTGCGCAGTCTGCGGCAAGGGGACGACCTTTGGCCGCAACATCCGACACCAGCACTCGGGCCGTTGGGAGCGCGAGGCGCCGAAGACGAACCGCACGTTCAAGCCGAACCTGCACCGCCAGCTCATCCACGTCGATGGTGGCTCGGTGCGCGTGAAGGTCTGCACGCGCTGCCTGCGCAGCCAGACGAAAACCGCGTAGCCGGGTACGTTCGAACACACGGTGAGCCTCGCTGATGCGGGGCTTTTTCATTTTCCCACGGAGACACAGAGGCATATAGAGGTTGTGTTGGCGAGTATCTGTAGTTCCGTAACGCTAACCGCCGAAGGTGTAGGGGCATTCCGTAGAATGCCCTCGCCGTTCCTGGCATGAATCCCTCGTTTGTCCGCTACCCTGAACCCGCATGGGCCTCGCGATCGTCCTCGTTCTGCGCTTGCTCGCCCCGCTGGCGATCTTTCGGTGGCCACTGGTGGGCGCACTTCTGGCGATCGCTGCCGATACGGTCGACATCCTGATCTTCGACGTGTTCGGGTTCCCCGGCTTCATCGAGTACCATCAGATCGACAAGCTGCTCGACAGTTACTACCTGGCGATCGAGTTCATTGTGGCGCAGCGGTGGGGCGCCGTGCCGCGCGCCACAGCGTCCGCGCTCTTCGCGTATCGGATGATCGGCGTGGTTGCGTTCGAAGTGACGGACGTGCGGGCGCTGCTGTTGGTGTTCCCTAACGTATTCGAGTGGTTCTTCGTGCTTCAGGTGTGGCTGCTGCGGTTCCGGCCGGCGTACGTGCTTACGCCGCAACGCGCCGCTGCGTGGGTAGCCGTTCTGCTCGTACCAAAGTTGGCGCAGGAGTATCTTCTCCACTACTCACGCGTGCTAGACGACTACGTCGCGACAGATGTGATTGGAGACTCGTACCGCGCACTGAAGCGGTGGACGCGCATCGGATGAGCGCTTGCGATGAGGTCACGCAGCCGTGAAGGTACCCTACTCTCCATGATGCGCATCGGCCTGATCGGCGACACGCACTACCCCGAAAGGTACCCTACTCTCCATGATGCGCATCGGCCTGATCGGCGACACGCACTACCCCGAAAGGTACCCTACTCTCCATGATGCGCATCGGCCTGATCGGCGACACGCACTACCCCGAAGCGGGCCCGCTGTGGGATGAAGCGTACGCGGCGCTGCGCGGCGTCGACCTGATCCTGCACGCGGGAGACCTGCACGTCGTCGAGGTGCTGGACTGGCTGGAGGAGCGCTGCGGCGTGCCGGTGCTGGCCGTGCGCGGTAACGGCGACGACGGCAGCGGCGGGCGCCCGATCTGTCCGGAGGACCCGCGCATGAAGCCCGTGCAGGTGGTCGATGCCGGCGGCTTGCGCGTCGGCATGGTGCACGATGCGACGCTGCCGGAGTGGCCGCCGCACCGCACGCTGGAGTCGATCATGGAGCATCACTTCGGCGGCCCGGTCGACGTGCTGGTGCACGGCGATACGCACGTGCCGCAGGTGGAGACGATGCGCGGCGTGCTGCTCGTAAATCCCGGCAGCCCAACGTTTCCGCGCAACCTCACGCGCCGTCTCGGCACGATCGGGTTCGTAGAGATTGAAGACGGCGCAGCCCGGGCGTGGGTGCAGCAGTTGGGGAGTGAGGAATTGGGGGTGGGCTACGCAGATCGTCGTTTCTAATGCACTGCTTCCGGTTTTGCCGTTAGGTTTCACTGGATAGTTGGCGGGCCGCGAGATCGTACTCTGCCGAGCTCCCCTTCCCGCGCCGGGAAGGGGCTGGGGG
>Ga0209726_10000745_pt1 | contig 58598 bp, 63 predicted proteins | sample Subgrocontami54m_FD_187453 | JGI IMG/M metagenome (GOLD analysis project Ga0209726, IMG submission 187453) | Subsurface groundwater microbial communities from S. Glens Falls, New York, USA - GMW46 contaminated, 5.4 m (SPAdes) (version 3) | ecosystem: Environmental > Aquatic > Deep subsurface >...
CTCAAGAGCAGCGCCAGGGGAGAGGCCCGCACGAAGACGAACGGGATAAAATTGAGGTAGTAACGGACGATCGTCGCCAGGGGAATGCGGTAGCGCAGGATCTCATCGAGGTGCTCGAACACGTCGATCAGGCAGCTGAGGAAGATGAAGACGACGAGACACCACAGCCAGACCGGCAGCAGCTGCCGCACCGCGTAGCGGTCCAGGATGCGCATCGCTAGCGCCGGACCGCCCGTAGCACCAGGACGCCGCTGACCGCAGCCCCGATGAGGTTCGGGATCCACATGGCCAGCCATGGCGGCAGCCAGCCCTTGAGGGCGAGGGCGTTCATCCCGACCGTGCCGAGGTAGTACGTCATGAAGACGCCGAGGACCCAGACGAATGTGGTGAGCCGTTCATGGTGGTGCAGCTGCAGCCCGAAGGCCAGCCCGAAGGCGACAAAGACGAACGCGGCGAAGGAGGAAGCGACCTTACGGTGCAGCTCCAGGCTGACCGGCAGCGTTTCGATGCCCTGGGCGCCCAGCCGCCGGCGCTCTTCCAGCAGCTCCTTGAACGTCAGCTCCCGCAGCTTCTTGCCCATCCGTTCGGGATCGTCCTGGCCGGAGCGCAGCGCCATGGCATAGGTCGTGAATGTCGCTTTGTAGAACGAGCCCGGGCGCAGCGGGTCCCACTCATCCACCGTCCCGTCGTGCAGCTTCAATTGCACGCCTCGCTTGCTGGGCAGCTGCTCGAACTCGCCCCGCTCCGCGATGATCGTGCGGGTGGGGCCGTTGGGCTGCGGCTCGTAGATGCGCACGTGCTCCAGCCGGCGCCCTTCCACCTGATAGACGAAGATGACGTACGGCGGAAAGTCCTTGATGAACGTGCCCGCTTCCAGATAGGCGGTGGGCTGCTTGATGCCGATGGCCTTCAGCTGTTTGCGGAACGCCAGGTGGGAGGCGGGCACGACGCGGTCGCTGATGACCACCAGCGCTACGCTGATCACCAGGCCGACAATGAGGAGGGGAAACACGAGCCGGATCGGCGCCACGCCCGAGGCGCGCATCGCGATAAGCTCGTAGTCGGTGCTCAGGCGCCCGAAGGCCAGGACCATGGCGATCAGGCAGGCCATGGGCACGGTGAAGCTCAGCATGTAGGGCATCAGGTAGATCAGTAGCCGCAGCACGTCGATGGGATTCACGCCCTTGGCGATGACGAGCTCGGCGAACTTGATGATGTTGCCGACGAGCAGCACCGCCGTCAGCCCGCCCATGGTGACAAAGAACGGCGCCAGGTGCTCGCGGAGGATGTAGGTGCGCAGGGTTCGCATCAGTTGAGGCGGTGCCGGGGCGTGCGGGCGGCGGTCAGGACGAAGACGCCGGCGGCTCCGGCGGTTTTCAGCGCCAGCGCGCAGGCCTGCGCGGTGGCTCCGCTGGTGAGGACGTCATCCACGAGCAGCAGCGTGCGGCCGCGCACCTCGGACGCGCGGGCGGTGAAGGCGTGCCGGACATTGCGGAACCGCGCGCCTCCGCGCAGCCGGGTCTGCGTGGTCGTCCATCTGGCGCGGCGGAGGCTGCGCGCAAGCAGCGGCTTGCCCAACCGGCGCGCCAGATCGCGCGCGAGCTCTTCGGGCGGATTCCCACCTCTGAGCTGACGCTTGAGCCAGTGCAGGGGAACCGGAACGACCGCATCGATGGCGTCGATCGGCAGCGAGTGGTTGGCGGTCTCGGCCATCTCCTGGGCCAGCCAGCGCCCGATGCGCCACCGGCGATGGTACTTCCACTGGCGGACGGCCTGGCGGATGGCGCCGGTGTACCGCCAGGGCGCGCAGGCGCGGTCGAATGCCGGCGAGGTGTTCCGGCAAGAGGCGCAGCGGCTCTGGGCATCGAATGCGCCTGGGATCGGCGCGCCGCACTGGGCGCAGACCGGGCGGCCCGCCGGCGTCATGCGCCCGGCGCACGGACGGCAGCACCACCCCGCCGAGGGCTCAAGGGGCGCGCGACACAAGGGGCAGGCAGGAGGGTAGAGCAGGTTGACGAGCGCGTGAGGGATGGACATCCGGCGCGCAGCATAGCATGCGCCCCTCGACACTGTCAATTGACGCGGGAAGGCGCTTGACGGCGTCGGAGGGCTTCGCTAGGCTACTACCGTTCATGCAATGGTCCAACCCGGAAGACGTGCGAGCCTATGTCCTCTCATTTGGAGGGTGGGCGCCCGTCATCTATCTGCTGGTCTATTCCCAGCCGTTCGTGCCGCTGCCCATCCTCGTCATGGCCATGGCGGCCGGGTTGGCCTTCGGCGCGCTCTACGGCGGTTCGCTCGCCCTGACGGCGGCACTGATCCGTGCCTGCGGGCAGTTCTTCCTGGCGCGCCGGCTGGGCCGTGACGCATGCCGCCGCTTACTTCGGGGCCGGGCGGCCGCCCTGGATACGCACATGAGCCAACGCGGCCTCTCGACGGTGATCTGGATGCGCCTCATTCCCAACGTGCCCTATGATTTGCAGAGCTTAGTGCTGGGCTGCTCGCCGGTGACATTTTCGGCATTCGCACTGGGCACGTTTGTGGGCACGGTGCCCTGGATCGTGCTGTCCGTGATCATGGGAGACGCGCTCCTGCACGCGGATGTGGCGTGGAAGGCGATTCTGATCGTCATCGGGCTTGTGGGAGTGTGGTGGCTGCGCCGGCGGGCTTCCGCTCAACAGCCATGACCCCCTCCTCGATGAGCCAGGAAGAGCTGCGGCTCCGCGCGCTCTATCTTTTTTTGGCCTGCTCCCAGGCCGTGGAGCAGTTTGCCGAGCGATTAGCCGCCACCCTGCCGGCGCAGCCGCTGCCGGCACAGGTGCGGCTGCAGCAGTCACTCAAGCGGGAGCTGGGTCTCCTGTTCCGGTATTGGACCACGCGCCAGATCTGGCAGCGATGGGACACGCGCGAGGCGGACGCGAAGCAGCTCAACCTCGCCCTCCTGCGCCTCTTCACCGACGCCTTCAAGCTGCCCAAGGACGGCAGCGGTCTCCGCTATGCCGAGCTGTCCACGCTGGCCGAGGAGGTGCAGGAGCTCACCCACCGCATCACGAACGCCTTGGCCATGCGGCACGAGCCGCTGCTGACCGAGCTGCAGAGCACGATCCTGCCATGGCGGGATTCGGTCCTCAAGTGGACGATCGATGCGCTCGAATGGCCGCCCGAGCAGCTCGCACCCAAGGTGAGCGAGTGGGCGGGGCGTCCTCCAGAGACATGAACCGATAGCTGGGTGGCGTCTGATCTTGGTTGCACGTGCGCGCAACGTACAATAGGAGGTGAGAGAGATGGCACTCGCGATGCAAGCCCGATCGAAACGGGTGGCGGCGGGTCGAAATGCCGCGACCATCGACATCGGGGAGGTGGCCCGCGTAGCGTACGAGCTGTTTCAGCAGCGAGGCGGGACGCACGGCTGCGATCAGAAGGACTGGTTCGAGGCGGAGCGGATCGTCCGCAGCCAGCGGGCAGGGCGAGCGGCCAAATCCCGAAGCGCTCGGAAATAAGTCCTCCGGTTTTCTCCGCGTCCCATGAAGTTGCTCGTGGCCGGCGGCACCGGGTTTATCGGCACTCCTCTCTGTTACACACTGGTCGCGCATGGCCATGAAGTGCGGCTCCTCAGCCGGCGTCCCCAGCCGGCCTCTTCGGGCATCCGAGTCCTCTCCTGGGAGGACCTCGGCCGCGGACAGGGCCTGACCGGCGTGGAAGGCGTCGTGAATTTGGCCGGCGAGCCGATCGTGGGCAGGCGCTGGAGCCCGGCACAAAAGGCGCGTGTGACGGCCAGCCGGGTGGAGACGACGCGGCGCCTTGTTGCGGCACTCGTCCCATTGTCCCCTCGGCCGTCGGTGCTCGTGAACGCGTCAGCGGTCGGCTATTACGGCGCTCGCGAAGATGAGCCGTTGACGGAAACCGATGCGCCGGGCCGAGGGTTTCTCGCCGAGTTGTGCCAGGCCTGGGAAACGGAAGCCCGCGCGGCCGAGTCGATTGGCATCCGGACGGTGCGGCTGCGGCTCGGCGTCGTGCTCGGACCTGGCGGCGGCGCGCTCGCGAAAATGGTCCCGCCGTTTCGGATGTTCGTCGGCGGCCCGTTGGGCGACGGGCGCCAGATCCTTTCCTGGGTCCATCTGGATGACGTCATCGGGCTCATCGAATGGGCGTTGGAATCGGCACTGGTCTCCGGCGCCGTCAACGCCACCGCGCCGGAACCGGTCACCATGCGCGAGTTTTCGCGCGAGCTCGGACGCGTCCTCCACCGTCCTTCCTGGGCGCCGGTGCCCGCAGGCGTGCTGCGCCTCCTGATGGGGGAGATGGCTGAGATGCTCTTGACCGGGCAGCGCGTCCTGCCGCGCGTGGCCTTGAGTGCGGGCTACCGCTTCCGCCATCCCGACCTGTCAGGCGCGCTACGGGCGAGCCTGCTCTCATCCTGAACGACTCCTCGGCATTCCACAGTCTCTTCCTCTTCGGTCTGGGTGTGAGCACCGGCCTCTCCGGCGCGATGATCCCCGGGCCCCTCTTCCTCTATACCGTCTCCGAAGCGCTGCACCGGCGGCACTGGGTGGGGCTGAAGATTGCGTTGGGTCACCTCATGCTCGAAGCGTGCTTTGTTGCGGTCGTCCTGGTTGGGCTGCGCGAATGGCTTGCTTCAGCGGCCTTTCATGCTGTCGTCAACTGGGTTGGCGGCCTCGGACTGATCATCATGGGCGCGCTCATTCTGATGCAGGTGCGCCGCCTGTCGCTGGCGCGCCATGCGGAGGTCAGCTTTCGCTGGGGCCCGTGGGTGGGTGGAGCCTGTTTCAGCCTGGCCAGCCCGGGATTCCTGATCTGGTGGGCGACGATCGGCGCCTCGGTGGTGCTCCAAGGGCTCCTGGCCGGATTGGCAGGACTGGCACTGGTCCTGCTGGGGCATGCGCTGGCGGATCTGGCCTGGCACTGGTTCGTCGCGTTTTCGGTGGAGCGGGGCAAAGCGTCTTGCAGCGACCGCACCTACCGGGTGCTGATGACCGGACTGGCGTTCTGGCTGATCGTGTTGGGCGCCGGGCTGCCGTTTCGGCCGTAAACCCTGACCAGTGCTGGCCAATCTTGACCGTTCGTGAGCACCTCAGGCATACTTTGGAGAAGAGAGACCAAGGATGTGTGAGGAGCCATGCACGAGAAATCCTATCTGACGGTCGAAGAGGTGGCCAAACGGTTCGGCGTCAACATCACCACCGTCTACCGGCTCGTTCAACAGGGCCGGCTGCCTGCGTTCAAGGTGGGCAATCAATGGCGCTTTAGCGAGTTGCGCCTGAACGAGTGGGTCGCGGACCGGGAACGGGTCGGATGAGCCGGCGCGGTGACGCTCTGCGGTACCGTTTTGATGCGCTCGTAGGCGGTTTGTGGCTTGTCATGATGCTGGGTGCCTGCCTGGCCCTGCGCGTGGTGCAGGGAGTGGAAGGCTTATCGGCAGAAGCCATTGGGCGCGCGAGTGTGCTCCAGCTCATCTTGGTGTTCGTGGGGCTGCTGGCGCTTTTGGGGCTGGCGCTGCTGATCCGCGGTTTGGTCACCACGCCCCTGCAGCGCATGACCGGCCAGATCGATGCCATGCAGCAGACCGGCCGGCTGGTGAAGCTCCCCATTCAAGGGGCGAATGAGCTCCAGCTCTTCGCGGAGCATTTCAACGACTTAGTCCAACACATCGAAGAGCAAAAGCGGCGCATCCGGGAACACGTCGTGGAGCTGCAAACCGCCAATACTGAGCTCAGCCACCTGGCCAATCTCAAGGACGATTTCCTGTCCACGATCAGCCATCAATTCCGGACGCCGCTGACCGCTGTCGGGGAAGGGCTCGATCTGATGCGCGACGGCACGATGGGGCCGCTCACCGACGACGTGCAGCGGTTGGTCACGATGGTCGATGAGAATGTCCAACGCTTGGACCATCTGATCCAGGAAGCGCTGGACCTCTCGCTCATCAAGTCGGGCCACCGGCTCCTGGACCGCAAACCCGGCGAGCTCGGGGAGCTGCTGCGCCGCTGCCAGGCGCTCTGGCAGGCGACGGCGGACTCGCGCTCGATTCGGCTCCTCTGCCCGGACCTGCCCCCGGTCTACATGGACGCGGAGGCCGTCCGGGAGGTGATGGACCATCTCCTGCGCAATGCGCTGCGGCACGCGCCGCCGAAGAGCGAAGTCGCAGTGGAGGTGCGCGCGGGAAAGCACGCCGTGGAGATCCTGGTCCGGGACCGCGGTCCCGGCATTCCCACCGATCAATTGCAGAAACTGTTCCAACCGTTCGTGCATGTGCAGACGCCTGATGCGCCCGGCTCGGAAGGGAGCGGGCTGGGATTGGCGATCTGCCGGCAGGTGATTGAGCGGCACCGGGGCCGCATCCGGGCGGAGTCGGCGCCGGGTGCCGGCATGACCGTGACGTTCGAGCTGCCCATTGCCTCGGCGCACTTCCTTCTGGAGGAGGCCTTCCGCTCCGCGCAAGAGGACGCGCAGTACGAACATGGGCAGTTCGGCTTGCTGGTGGTCAGCCCCGTCAACTCGGCGGCATCCCCAGAAGTCATGCGCCAGGCAGAGATCGAGTTGCGGCGCAACACGCATCGAGGCGACCGGTTTGTGTGGTTCGATGAGCGCACGCTCGTGATCCTGGCTGTGACCGACCGGCCGGGGCTGATCGCGATGGCCAACCGGCTCAAAGCCGTGGTCGACCGTGCCGGCCTGTCCGTAGCCTTGAGATGGGCGGTCTATCCGGCCGAAGGCAAGACGCCGGAGGAATTGATGGGAGCGGCGACGCGACCGTCCACCTCGGGAGCCTCTCACGGGCCGGCGCCTGTGACAATGGCGAGAACGCATGGCTGAGAAGCATCGGATCCTGCTCGTGGATGATGAGCCCAGCGTGGTGAAGATCGTCAGCAGGCGACTGGAAGGCGAAGGGTTCGACGTGCTGGTCGCCATGGACGGCCAGGAAGGGCTCATGAAAGCGCAGTGCGAGCGTCCTGACCTGATCGTGCTGGATGTGAAGCTGCCGAAACTCACCGGGTATGAGTTGTGCGCGGCACTCAAGCGGGATCCTCGCTATCAGAAGATTCCGGTTATCATGTTCACGGCGAAGGCCACGGAACACGATGAAAAACTGGCGATGGAATCTGGAGCGAACGCATTCGTCCAGAAGCCGTTCCGCGCGCAAGAGCTCCTGGAGCGCATCCGGGCGCTCATCGAACTTTCGGTCTAACGAGGGGGAGGTCACGTGATGAGCGAGTCAGCCCGCAAAAAGCGTATCCTGATCGTCGATGACACCAAGGACATCCTGTTGGTCGTCTCCCGACGCCTGCAGAGCTGGGGGTACGAGGCGCTCACGACGGACAACGGGCCGGAGGGCCTGGAGCTGGCCGAGCAGCACCTGCCGGACCTGATCTTGCTGGACATCATGATGCCGACGATGAAGGGCCGCGACGTCTGCGCGCGCTTGAAGGCCAACCCCAAGACGAAGCACATCCCCATCATCTTCCTGACGGCGCTCGGGCTGGCGGATCATATCAAAGCCGGCATGAATCTCGGGGCGGAGGACTATATCGTCAAGCCGTTCGAGCCCGCCGAGCTGAAAGAGCGGATTATGGTGTGCCTGGCCCGCGCCGAAGCGGCCAACACCAACGACAACGCCTCTCATCCGTAAGTAGACCGCCCGCCGGATTTATGCCACACTACTGCCTCCCATGACGGAATTCTTTTCCCAGTTGTACCAATTCGATGAGCTGATCCGGTGGGGCGGATACACCGTCCTGGTCCTCATTGTCTTCGCGGAGACCGGCCTGCTGGCCGGGTTTTTTCTCCCGGGTGACTCGCTCCTGGTGACCGCCGGGGTCGTGGCCGCAGCCGATGGGCCGGTTCAGATCGGCCCCTTGCTCGTCCTGCTCAGTGTTGCGGCCGTCGCCGGCGACAGCGTCGGCTACGCGATCGGCTATCACCTGGGCCCGCGCCTCTTCAGCCGCGAGGACTCCCGCCTGTTCCATAAAGACCATCTCATCCGGACGCAGCGATTCTATGAGAAGTACGGTGCCAAGACCATCATCCTGGCCCGCTTCGTGCCGATCGTGCGCACCTTCGCGCCGACCGTCGCCGGCGTCGGCAAGATGCGCTACCGCACCTTTCTGATTTTCAACGTCATTGGAGGGATCGGCTGGGTGACCAGCATGACGCTGGCCGGCTATCTGCTCGGCCGGTCGATCCCGGACATCGAGCACCATCTGCACTGGGTCATCGGGGCGGTGATCCTGCTGTCGTTCATCCCCATCTACCGGGAATGGCGGGCCTCCCGCCGCGAACACGCCTCCGCGCCCGCGCGTGATCGGTGATAGCGGAGCCCCTCGGAAGGGGCTATAATGCCCCCTTACCTATGGATCAAGCCGCCGTTCCTCAGGACACCACGTTCGACGAGCTGAATCTCCATCCGGATCTGCTCAGGGGGATCCGCGACCTCGGTTTCATCCGCCCCACCCCGATCCAGGCGCAGGCGATTCCGCCGATCCTCGCCGGCCGGGACGTGATCGGCTGCGCCCAGACCGGCACCGGCAAGACCGCCGCGTTCGTGCTGCCGATTCTGAACCTCCTCCTGCGCAGCCAGACCCGGGGCAACGTGCGCGCGCTGGTCGTCGCCCCCACGCGCGAGCTGGCACTCCAGTCGATGGACCAGCTCAAGGCGCTCTCCCGCTACGTCCATCTCAAGGGGGCGGCGATCTTCGGCGGCGTGCCGATGGAGCCGCAGATCAAGGCGCTGCGGCAGGGCGTCGACATCATCTCGGCCACCCCGGGCCGGCTGCTCGACCACATCTACTCCGGACGGATCGATTTCGTGGATCTGCAGGTCTTCGTCCTGGACGAGGTCGATCGCATGCTGGACATGGGGTTCCTGCCCGACATTCAAAAGCTCCTGTCGCTGCTGCCGGCGAAGCGGCAGAACCTCGTCTTCTCCGCCACCCTTCCGCCGGAGATCGCCACGCTGGTCCATCAAATTCTCGATCATCCGGTGACGGTGCAGATCGGGCAGCGCTCCATGCCGGCGGTGGGGATCCGGCACGCGGTCTACCCGGTGCCGCGGCACCTCAAGCCGGACCTGCTCGCCGAGCTGCTGCGCGGGCAGGGCATGACCTCCGTCCTCGTGTTCATCCGCACCAAGCACTATGCGACCCGCCTGGCCCAGACGCTCGAGCGGCGGGGGTTCAAGGTGTCGCTGCTCCATGGCGACCGCAGCCAAAGCCAGCGGCTGCGTGCCCTCGAGCAGTTCCGGCGGGGCAAGAACCAGATCATGGTGGCTACCGACATCGCCGCCCGCGGCATCGACATCGAAGACATCACCCACGTGATCAATTTTGACATGCCCAACACGCCGGAAGATTATATCCACCGCATCGGGCGCACCGCCCGCGCCGAGGCGACGGGTGATGCGTTCACGCTGGTCGACAAGGAAGAGGAGCCGATGATCGGCGAGATCGAGCGGACGCTGAAGCGAACGCTGCCGCGCGTCACGCTCCCCAATTTCGACTACAAGAAGGCCGGCGCGCCGAAGTCGCATGACCAGGGGCATGGGCGCCCTCACCGGCCGCGCCGTGACGGCGGCTCCTCCCAGCGATATGGCCACCGCCGTCATTAAGCCGAGCGCCCGCCGCGCTCGGCATGCCTCGGCTACCCCGATGGTAGCCGCTTCAGGAGGACAGCGCATGAAACAGAGAGTCACCGCGCTCATGGCGGTCGGGTTCAGCGTTACACTGCTGCCGGGCGCGGCCGGAGCGGCCCATTCGGATTCCGCGATCGTGGCGGTGACGGTGTTCCCGGACCGCGCCGGCATCACGCGAGAAGTCTCGCTGGAGCTCAAATCCGGATCGCAGACGGTCGAGATCGGGCCGCTGCCCAGCCAGGTGGATCCCGGCTCGGTCAGCGCCAAGGGGCTCGGCGAGTCGGACGTGACGCTCTACGGCGTCCGGCTGGTGACCAAGCAGCTTGAAGCCGCCCAGGATCCCAAGGTCAAGACGCTGGAAGAAGAGATCAAGACGCTCACGCGCCGCCAGGCGGCGCTGAACGACACCAAGCAGATTCTGGAACAGGAACGGGCCTACCTCGCCTCCATCCAGGCCGCCTCGAGCGAGCAGATCGGCAAAGACCTCGTCACCAAGGGCCCCAAAGCCGATGAGGCCGCCGCGCTGCTGGCATTTCTTGACGAGGCCTTCCTGAAAAACGCCGCCCGCGCGCAAGAAACCTCAAGCGCTCTCGAAGAGTCAGGCCAGCAGTTGGATAAGCTGCGCCGCGAGCTGGCGCAATTGACGCAGGGCCGGTACCGGCAAGAGACCAGTCTGTTCGTCGATCTTGAGGCGAAGAAAAGCGGCGCGTTCCACCTGCAGGTGTCGTACCGGCTGCCGGGAGCCTCGTGGCAGCCCAGCTATGAGGCGCGCGCCACCGGCACGGGCAGCGAGCTCGAGTTCGCCTCCTCAGCACTGGTGCGCCAGCAAACCGGCGAGGATTGGACGAACGTGGCGCTGACATTGTCCACCGCGAAGCCGGCCATCGCCGGCTCCATGCCGGAGCTTGAGCCGTGGTTTCTGCGTCCCTGGGAGCCTGTGCCGATGAGGCAGAATCGCCGGGAAGTCGGGCTGATGAAAAACGCCGCCTTAGGACTTGAGGAGGCTAAAGATGCCAACAAAGAGGACGCAATCGACGGTGTCTATCCGGTATCGGCCCCTGCCGAACTTCAACAGGCTACCCTGGCCGAAGCGATCGTCGATACCGCAGGCCCGTCCGTGACCTTTCGTCTCCCGAAACCGGCCTCGATTCCTGCGGACTGGCAGCCGCACAAAGTTCCGATCGGCAGCCAGCGGCTGGCCGCAGCACTCGCGTACGAGGCGACCCCCCGATTGATCCCGCTGGCGTTTTTGCGGGCCAAGGTGACCAATACGACCGAGGCGCTCTACCTGGCCGGCCCGGTCTCCGTCTTTTTGGACGGCGCGTTTGTGGCCACCGCCTCGCTCAAGCAGGTGGCTCCGGGGGAGACGTTCGATCTGTACCTCGGGGCGGATGAGCGGGTGAAGGTGGAGCGCCGGCAGCTGAAGGAGCGCGTCGAGGTCAGCCTCCTACCCGGCTTGCGGGGCAAGACCCGGTCCACCGAGTATGAGTTTCTGACGATCCTGGAAAACTTTACCGGCCGCAAGATCGAGGTCACCGTCTTCGATCAGGTGCCGGTCTCCGAGCGCGAGGAGATCATCGTGGAGTCGGTGAAGCTGACCCCCGCCGGGGTGGAGAAGGATGAGGAGAAGCCCGGCGTGTTCCGTTGGGTGCTCGAGCTCAGTCCGAACCAGAAGCAGGAGCTTGGGGTGTCCTACCGAGTGCGCCACCCTGTGGACCTGCAGGTGCGCTGACGATGGTCGAACTAGTCAAGCCGCTCATCATCGCGCTGCGACGGGACGTCCCCATGCTGGTCAGGAACGCCCCTGCAACCGATGACGCGCTGGAAGGGGTGCTGGCCCGTCCGGATCTTTCGCGCTGCTACGAGCTGTTGAAGACCGCTCTCGGCGCTCCGGTGAAGGAGTTCGGCCAGCCGGCCAAGCTGGAGCCGGCCATGCGAAAAGCGGTGGAACGGCTGGGCGGCATCCGGGTCGAGCAGTGTTTGTTTCTGAAGCCGCTCGACGGCGCGCACGGCATCTACGCCGCCTTATGGCCCTGGGCGTCCGATCCGACCCGCATCACGCTGAAGGTCGGCGTCTGTCCCGTGGCCTCCTGACCTCCGCAGGGCGATAGCATGGCCCAAGAGCACAGCTGCGACATCGTTTCGAAAGTCGATCTGCAGGAAGTGCGCAACGCCCTCCAGCAAGCCGACAAAGAGATCGCCACTCGCTTCGATTTCCGGGGCAGCAGCGCGAGCGTAGCTTTTGACGAGAGTGCGGCGCTGCTCAAGGTGACTGGCGACCACCAGGCGCAGTTGCGGAGCGTCATCGACGTGGTGGAGACCAAGCTGGCGAAGCGCGGCGTCCCGGTCAGGGCGTTCGCCTGGAAGGATGCCGAGCAGCTCCCCAGCGGCGGGATGAAGCAGCAGGCGACGCTGCAGCAGGGGCTCTCCTCCGAGCAGGCGCGGGAAGTGGTGAAGGCGATCAAGGATTTGGGATTGAAGATCCAGCCGCGCATCGACGGCGATTCGGTCCGCGTGTCCGGCAAGCAGATCGACGATCTGCAGGCTGCGGTCCAGGTGCTGAAGGGCAAGGACTTCGGCGTCCCGCTTCAGGTGGAGAACTACCGGTAGCGCTTCCTCGCGCGGGGCGTAAAAAAGTAAGCGCTACCTTTACAGAAGGTCCTCCCGTCAGGTAGGCTTAAGTGACGGTCGCTTACGGGAGGTGCACGAATGGCCAGCATCCTCTACCAGTTCCTTCACCAGGTCCAGCATCCCGCGACCGGCCTCCTCGAAAGCTTTCCAGACAGCGCAGATCCCCAGCTCGCTCAGGTCGCCTTCACGTACGACCTGGCCCTTGCCTCGCTCGTGTTCACCCACCACCACGCCCTCGAAGAAGCCGGCCGAATCCTGGAGTTCTACCGGTCGATGCCGATGCCGGATGGGATCGGGCACGACTATAACACCGCCTACCAGATCGGCCGGCGGATGCCGGCATTGGAGTCGGCGTTTCAGCTGGGCCCGCTGGCGTGGGTGGCGATCGCCCTGATGCGCTATGCCCAGGCCAGCCGCCAGCGGATCTACGTGCAGAAAGCGGTACAGCTCCTGGATTGGGCCAGGCGGCACCTCTACCATTTCCACGGCGGCCTGGTCATGGGCGTGGCCGAGCCGTGGGCCTTCCGGATGTCGGTCGAAAACAACTGGGCGTACTACGCCGCACTGCGCATGGCCATTCCGCTGCTGCCCGAGGGGCCGATCCAGGAGGCGTTGCGCGATGAGAAGATCGGCGTGCGCCGCTGGATCGCGCGCAACGAGCGGAACCGCGGCGAGGGTGACAGCATCAAAGCGCTGGATGTCTATACGAACGCGCTGCTGGTCGGACCGGAGGCGCATCTCGACGATCACGTCTGGGGCGACCGCGCGGCCCTCGTGGACTGGGCCAAGAGCTGGATCGAGGAGCTGGAGCTGTTCTTCCGGGTGCCCGGCTCTCCCGGCTACGATTACACCGACGCGGAGGAGGCCGGCCGGGTCGATCGCGCCCGCCTGAGCTGGCTGGAAGGCACCGAGCAGGTCGTCCTCGCCTACCAGATCTGGGCGCGGTTTTTCGAGCAGGAAGGAGAGACGCGCTTTGCGCAGCTCTTGCTCCGCCGCGCCAGCCTCGCGCACGCTCACGTGATCCGCTGCAGCCTGCTGGCGGGCAACGCGGTGGCCATTCCCAACACCGACGCGCCGGAGCCGGTCCGAACGTTCGCCGACGGCTGGGTGGCCCGCCCGATGGATGAGCCCGCCGTCAACGGCACGACGTGGGCCTATTTCGTCGAGTCCGGCTTTAATCCCTTCACCGTCTCTCCCTGAGAGACTCTTCGTAGTGATCGGGCCGGTTCCGGTGTACAATATCCCCCTGTCATGAGCAGCGAGCTTCTCCCCTCCATGTTTCAGCAGCCCGGCGAAGGCGAGCGCCTGAAGCTGGGCCCGCCGATTTCAGGCGAGGTCGTCATCAAGCATGACCCGCAGCGGATGGGCGGAGCGTTGGCCATGGGGACGTATGCGATCCCGCCGGGCGGAGCGTTTCCCATGCACCGGCATCGTGAGCGCGAGGTGGTGTGGTTCGTGCACAAGGGGCAGGGGCGCGCGACGGTGGAAGGGCGCAGCGCGACCATCCTGCCGGGCATGACGGTGACGGTGCCGCGTCAACGCTGGTGCTCGCTGCGCAATACCGGGACCGGCTTGCTGCAATTGGCCTGGACCGCCTCTCCCACGGGCCTTGAGACGTTCTTCCGTGAGCTGGCTCAACCCGGGGCTCCGGTCTCCCCGCCCGTGCTCCAGGATGTGGGGCAACGGCACGGCATCGAGTTTCGCCTTGAAGAAGAGCCGCAGCCGTCAGGCGCGCCTGCCCAGCCCCCTCAGCAACGTTCCAGGCATCGTCGGAGGAGACGGGGCGGATCGGGTCAAGGGAGCGGGTTGCCTCGGCCGCAGGCCAGCGCGCCATCGATCGCTCAGCCATCCCAGGCCGTTGCACCGCCGGCTCCTGCGCCCCGACAGGCAGGAGAGAGGCGGCCGCGCCGCCGCGGGCATCGGGGAAGAGGCCAACAGCCTCAGCGGCCGATGTCAGCTGCGCCCTCTGCGGCCTCTGCTTCGCCTGGCGCACCGAAACAACCGGCATCCCGTCCCTCTGCCGGCGCGAAACCGGACCGAAGCGCTGCCGGCCGTTCCCGCCGTCCGCCACGGCACCATCACGGCCGCGTCAAAGAGGTCTACATGGGCGGCCGCTGGGTGCGAGTCTCGGGTGAGGGACCGGTCGTGGCGGGCGATGAAGGACAGCAGGTATGAGCACTAGCGAGGTCGGCCGCTTCCGCGCCAATCTGGACGATGAGCTCAACGCGGTCGCGCTCTACAACGCCTTGGCGGGGGTGGAGCGTGATCCGAAGATCAGCGAGGTCTACCGGCGGATGGCGGCCGTCGAGCAGCGCCATGCCGAGGTCTGGATCGACAAGCTGCGCCAGGCGGGCGTAGACCGCCCACCGTTTCACCCCTCCTGGAGAACCCATACGCTGATCTGGCTCGCACGGCGGTTCGGCGTGCGCGCGGTGCTGCCGAGCATCGCCGCGATGGAGCAGGAGGGCGATCAAAAGTACGCCCGGCAGCCGGATGCCGTGCAGCTGGTGCCGGATGAGCGCTCCCATGCGCGGCTGTTGCGGCAAATTACGCTGACGACGCCTGGCGGGTTGGAGGGCGGCACACTCGCGCAGTTGGAAGGCCGCCACCGGGCCACGGGAGGCAATGCGTTGCGCGCCGCGGTGCTCGGCGCCAATGACGGCCTCGTGTCGAACCTCAGCCTCGTGATGGGGGTGGCCGGGGCCGCGCTGTCACACACCACGATCCTGATCACCGGCGTGGCCGGCCTGCTCGCCGGGGCCTGCTCCATGGCGTTGGGCGAGTGGCTGTCGGTGCAGAGTTCGCGCGAACTGTATCAGCGGCAGATCAACATCGAACGGGAAGAGTTGGCCAGCGCTCCGCACGAGGAGCTTGAGGAGCTCGCACTCATCTACCAGGCGAAGGGTCTGGAGGAAGCGCAGGCGCGCCGGCTGGCCACCCAGATGATGGAAAACCACTCGACCGCGTTGGAGACGTTGACGCGCGAGGAGCTCGGTATCGATCCGAAGGAGCTGGGCGGTTCGGCGTGGGTGGCGGCGATCACGTCGTTCGTGCTCTTCGCCGCCGGCGCCCTCATCCCGGTGCTGCCCTACGGATTCCTCGGCGGGGGTGCGGCGATGGCGGCCAGCATTGCGTGCAGCCTCATCGGGCTGTTTGTCATCGGGGCGGGAATCACGCTCTTCACCGGCCGCTCCGTTCTTCGTTCCGGCATCCGCCAGGTGGCCTTCGGCCTGACGGCCGCCGGCATCACCTTTCTGATCGGCCGCCTCATCGGCGTCAGCCTCGCCGGCTGAGGCCCTACCCCAGCGTCACGTCCAACCGGGTCGTCGTGCGTAAGGAGAAGCGTTCCACCACACGCCGGCTCACCAGCGCTCCTCCTCCGGCTCGCGCCGTCCAGGGGATGCTGCGGCCGTTGCCCCGGATGGCGCGGACCGCATACGCTCCGACCGGCAGGCGGCGGGCATTGATGAACCGGATGCGCAGCGGCCGTCCGGCCAGGCGGCAGCAGACCGCCAGCGCGCGGCGCGCGCCGAAATCTTTCCGCGTCAGCTGCGGATCGAGGACGATGTTTCCCAGCTCGCCTCTGACGCCGTACACCTGAGTGAGCAAGAGCAGGATCAGCCAGGAGGCCGAGCCGGTGAGGTAGGCGTACAGCCCGCGCCCCTCGGCGTTGAAGTATTCCGGCAGGCCGGGGAAGATCTTCGCCGTGTCCTGGGTCGTGGCCATCCTATAGAGCGACCCCCAGACCTTCCGTCCCGCCTCGGCTCGCCGCCTGACGTACAGCGCATAGGCGTACATGACCGCCATGTGGCTGAAGACCGCTCCGTTTTCCTTCTCGCCGTAGGCGAAGGAGAACGCCCGGCCGAGGCGCGGCTGGATCGTCCCGAAATCGGTGTTCAACCGGATGCCTCCGAACCGCGGGTCCCGCAGGAACCGGTCCACCGAACGGATTGCCTGATCGACCTGCGCCTCGGTGGCGATGCCGCTCATGACCGGGAACACCTGGCCGGTCAGGGTCATGCGCAGGCGGCCGCCTCGCACGCCTTCCACGCGCCGTCCAGCGTCATCGTAATAGCCGTTAAAGAATGCTCCGCGGGAAGTGCGCACCCATTCCTGCGTCCGGATCCGCCGAGCCAGATCATCGTGCTTGGCGATCAGATCGCGCGCGACATCTTCGACACGCACCCTGATGGTCGCGCCTGACACGTCGCGCGACACGAGCGCAAGGTAGCGTTCAAGCCGCGCCTGCTTGGCGGCTGCCGACCGGTAGTTCACTCGACGCTGGCCGGGCAGGCGATCCAGCAGCAGGAGGAGCTCTTTCGCGATGGGAATGGTGCGCACGCCGTGCGAGGCCAGCGTACCCAGCAGGTCGGCAAGCCGCTTCAGATTCCAGGCATAGAAGGCGCTGAACGCCACCGACTCTCCGTGCTGGGCCGCCATGTCCAATCCGTCGTTCCAGTCGGCTCCTTCGAGGCGGCATGTGTTGTGCGCGCCCACGTTGAAAAACGCGGTCAGATGTTGCACCAGCAGGTGCTCAAGCACCGAGCCGCGATAGACCGCGCCCCGGCGGGTGCGCAGCGCAAACCCGTCGGACGGTGTCCAGTCCGGGTCGCGCTGGCGGCAGCGAAACCGCTGCGGGTCGCGGAAATACTCACGCGGCGCCAGCAGCAGGTCCACATCGCCGGTCTGGTCAAGGTAGAGCAGCACGGTGGCGGCGGGCCACGCGCCGTGGTCCATCCAGGTCCGGGGGATGTTGTTGCGGTCGGCGACGAATGCGCCGTCGTTGCCGATGATCGTGGCATTGGAGCCGTCGATCCGCACGCCGCCGATGTTGTGCAGCAACAGCGGGCGGACCGAGGCCGGGTCGGAGAGGAGCAGGGCGAGGCAGTCCTGCCAGAGGTCGCGCCAGCCGCGTCCGCCCCGGCCGTAATCGAACTGGGGCAGGGACGAGTTGCCGTACAGGCGGCGGAAGACCGGCTGGAGATTCACCCAGGTCAGCCAGTGATCCAGCGCGCGGTCGGCGGTGAAGAAGGCGACGCGATGCGCCCGCTGCTGCCACGCGCGCTTCGTCGCGGCCAGCGATGAGGCCCACGCCGCCGGCCGGCGGCCCCACCGGCTCCATCGCTCCGGATCCAGCGGATGGCGCGAGATGCCAGAGAGGAGCAGGTAGTCGGCCCGTCCACCGGGAGCCAGGGTGCGGCCGGCAAACCGAAACCCGCCGAGCGCTTCACAGCCGGCGAGCGTCGCCGGGCCAGGACGGGGGGCGCGGGCGCGCGTCCACACGGCTTGCGGGGCGGCAAACGTTCCGCCTTCACCAAGAAACGAGGCTTGGGAGCTCCACACATCGGAGGGTGCCGCACCGCGCGGCCCAAACGCCAGGACCGAGTAGCCGGTGTTGTTGAGGGCGTGCCCCCGCTCATCGAAGGACATGGTCGGGCGGACCGTCACCCCATGATGGTGAAGCTGCATGCGGTGGAGCAGGGCGGTGACATGGCGGTGGTCCCGCACGTTGTCCGCCGATCGGGCGAAGATCGGAATCGCCGCGTAGGGCGTAAACGCCACCCGCTCACGGGAGGTGTTCAAGACCTCGATCCACAGATATTCCAGTTGATCGTCGCGATCGGCCGGGCACCACAGCGTCGCCCGCACCGTCACGCCGCTGGCGGGATCGCGGCGGGTCAGCGCAAACCACCCAGGTCCGGCGTCGATGCGGGCGTCCGTCCGGGGCGCGCCCCGGCCGGCGGAAGAGAGTCCTGAAAGTGAAAAGGGCGCGCCTTGCGCGTTCGCCAACCAGAAACCGCGGTGCACCAGCGTGTGCGGCAGGTCCTCCGCCGTCAGCGGAGGCGCAAGATGGGCATGATGGCCGGCGGAGGGCCCGCCCTGCAGGTACGGAGTCGTCCAGGAGAGCAGACCCGCGTCGTTGGCCAGCGGGAAATAGAGCCGGCCGATTCGCTCCGCACCGGTTGCGCGAAAGACCCCTGCGGCAGGCGTCTCACCGTCCTGGGGAAGGAAGGACCACCACATCTCCGCGTATTGTAGCACACACGACCGTTCGGCAATATTTCCCGGTCAACTGTTCGACCCTCATGTTATGATAACCCCGTTTCTGTTCCTCATATGCCAGTACTCAAGCCGAAGCTCTTTACGACCTTACGGGGGTATTCCCGCAAGCAGTTCGTCGCGGATGCGCTCGCTGGCGTCATCGTGGGTGTGGTCGCGCTGCCGCTGGCGATCGCCTTTGCAATCGCCTCGGGCGTCTCGCCGGAGCGCGGCCTCTACACGGCCGTCATCGGCGGGTTCGTGATTTCCATCCTGGGCGGCAGCCGCGTCCAGATCGGCGGACCGACCGGCGCATTTGTCGTCATCGTGGCCGGAATCGTCCACCAGTACGGCCTGGCCGGGCTGCAGCTGGCCACCCTCATGGCCGGGGTCATCCTCATCCTCATGGGCGTGGCCCGGTTCGGTGGGGCCATCAAGTTCATCCCGTATCCCGTGGTCGTGGGATTTACCAGCGGCATCGCCCTCATTATTTTCTCCTCGCAAGTGAAGGACTTCTTCGGCCTGCCGGTGGCTGCGCCGACGGCCGATTTCTTGCATCGCACGGCGGTCTACGCGCAGCACTGGACCGAGGTGAATCCCGCGGCGCTCGGCGTGAGCCTCGGCTCTCTCTTCCTCATGATGGCCTGGAAGCGCGTGTCCCCCAAGATCCCCGGCTCGCTCATCGCCTTGATCCTTTCCACCGCCGCGGTGCAGCTGTTCCGGCTTCCGGTGGAGACGGTGGGGCAGCGGTTCGGCGAGATCCCCCACCTGCTGCCCGCCCCCTCACTGCCGCCGATGAGCCTGGAGATGATCCGGAGCCTGATCCCGAGTGCGACGACGATTGCGCTGTTGGCCGGTATCGAGGGATTACTATCGGCGGTGGTCGCCGACGGCATGATCGGCGGCCGGCACCGTTCCAACATGGAATTGGTGGCGCAGGGGGTGGCCAACCTGTTCTCGCCGCTCTTCGGCGGCATTCCGGCGACGGGGGCGATTGCCAGAACCGCCACCAACGTCAACAGCGGGGGGCGCACGCCGGTCGCCGGCATTGTGCACGCCCTCACGCTGCTGCTGATCATGCTGTTTCTCGGCCGGTGGGCGGCGCTGATCCCGCTTCCTTGTCTGGCGGCGATCCTCGTGGTGGTCGCGTACAACATGAGCGAGTGGCGCTCCTTCCTGAGCGTGTTGAAGAGCCCCCGGAGCGATGTCGTGGTTCTGCTGACCACCTTTGGGCTGACCGTGCTGGTCGATCTCACCACTGCCATCCAGGTGGGGATGGTCCTGGCGGCGTTCCTGTTCATGTGGCGGATGGCCCAAGTCACCAACGTCGAAGTGGTCACGAAAGAGTTTATCGATGAGGAGGAGGGCGGGGATCCGAACGCCATCGGCACCCGGCAGGTGCCGAAGGGCGTCGAAGTGTACGAAATCAACGGCCCGTTTTTCTTCGGGGCCTCCTACGCGTTCAGGGAAGCCATGAACATCGTCGGCAAGGCGCCGAAGGTCACCATCATCCGCATGCGCAACGTCCTGGCCATTGACGCCACCGGACTGCAGGTGCTGAGAGAGCAATCCCGCAGCGCCAAAAAGCGGGGCAGCGCGTTTGTGCTGTCGGACGTGCACGCCCAGCCGCTGATCGCCCTGGAGCGGGCCGGCCTGCTCGAGACCGTGGGGCCGGAGAACGTCTTCGGCCACATCGACGCCGCGCTGAACCGGGCCAGAGAGCTCCTCGGCCTGCCGCCGGTCGCCCCTCCCGCCGCCTCCACGCCGACCGTGAAGCGGGAGAGGGACGTGACCCTGCCTTCGTCTTGAGGCGCTATGCCTTGGGGCGAAATTAAGGTATACTTTCTATAAGAGTGATCTTATTGTCGCACGCCTCTGCTGTAACCCTCTAACCCATTGGGGGAGGCAATGATGCGAGCAACCCTATGCATCTGCAACGCATAGGGTCTTATTGTTTTCACCGGCACCCCTCGGCCGCCTATCTCGGGCTGTTGGCGTTCCTCACTCTTCTGTACTTTGCGGTCGGCAAGCTCGGACTGACGCTAGCCTTCGTCCATGCGAATGCGACTGCGGTCTGGCCGCCGACCGGTCTGGCCTTAGCGGCCTGCTTGCTGTTGGGGTTTCGCGTGTGGCCGGCCGTGCTGCTGGGGGCGTTCCTCGTGAACGTCACGACCGTGATCTCCTTCATGACCGCGCTCGGCATCGCCATTGGGAACACCCTCGAGGCATTGGCAGGCGCCTATTTGGTGAACCGGTTTGCCAATGGCTCCAAGGCGCTGATGCGGCCGATGGATGTCTTCACCTTTGCCGTGTTGGCCGGCGGGGTGAGCACGCTGATCAGCGCCACGTTCGGCACGACGGCGCTGGCGCTGAACGGGTTTGCGCAGTGGGCCGATTACGACTCCATCTGGCTCACCTGGTGGCTGGGTGATATGGGCGGAGCGCTCGTGGTCGCGCCGTTTCTCATGCTCTGGGGTGCAGATCATCGCAGGCCGTGGACATTCCGGCAGGTCTGCGAGCTCATCTGCCTCTTACTGGTGGTCGTTCTGTTCGGGCTCCTAGTGTTCGGAGGCTGGTTGCCGGGCGAGACCAAGACCTATCCGCTGGAGTTTCTGTGCGTGCCCCCGCTCATCTGGGTGGCATTCCGGTTCAGCCCACGGGAAACCGCCACGGCGATCCTGCTGCTGTCCATGATCGCCACCTGGGGAACGGTCCGCGGCTTGGGTCCGTTCGGATGGGTGACGCAAAACGAGTCGCTCCTCTTGCTTCAGGCGTTCATGACCGTCGTTAACGTCATGGCCTTGGCATTGGCCGCGGCGTTCCTGGATCGGAAACAGGCGGGGGCCGCGCTGCAACGCGCGCACAGTGAGCTCGAACATCGGGTCAAGGAACGCACGCTCGAGCTGGCCAAAGCCAATGAGGAGTTGCTGGTCGAGATCGACGAGCGCGGGCAGATCGAGCAGGCGCTCCGGGACAGCGAGCTCCGACTGCAGCAAACCAACGAGCTGCTGGTCAGGAACCAAACAGACCTGCTGACCACGCTGGCCAAGCTGAAGCGGTCGCACGATGAGCTGAAGACGGCGCACCTCCATCTTATTCAGGCCGCCAAGCTCGAATCGGTCGGGCGCCTGGCTGCGGGCGTGGCCCACGAGGTGAAGAACCCGTTGGCAATCATCCTCCAGGGCGTCGACTACCTCTCGAAGCGCGTGGCCACCAACAAAAACGACGACACGGCGCGCGTCCTGGAATACACCGCGGATGCGGTTCGCCGGGCCGACGGGGTCATCCGGGGCTTGTTGGACTTCTCCACGACCCGCGAGCTCATCCTGCAAACCGAAGATCTGAACGCGATCATCGAGCAGGCGCTCCTCCTGGTCCAGCACGAGGTCAACCGGACCCACGTCACCGCCGTCAAGGATCTGGGGGCGTTGCCTCGCGTGCGGATCGACCGCAACAAGATCGAGCAGGTGTTCGTCAACGTCATGATGAACGCCATTCAGGCGATGACCAAGGGCGGCACGCTGACCGTGCGGACGTTCACCAGGCGGATGACGGAGATCGGACCGGAGGTGGGGATGCGGAAACGGGACCAGTTCCGCCTCGGCGAGACCGTTGTCGTTTCGGAGGTGGAGGATACCGGAAGCGGGATTCCCGAACAGATCCTGCAGAAGGTGTTCGACCCGTTTTTCACCACGAAGCCAACCGGCACGGGCACGGGACTGGGATTGACCGTGACGAAAAAGATCCTGGAGTTGCATGGGGGGCTGATCTCGGTGAAGAACCGGCGAGAAGGGGGCGCAAAAGTCACCGTGATCCTTAAAGCGGAAGGAGCCAACGTGAATGGGCAAAAAGCGCATTCTCCTCATTGACGACGAAGCGGTCTTTACGCAGCTCGCGAAAATGAACCTGGAGCAGACGGGCCGCTATGAGGTGCAGGTGGAGAATTCCGGCGCGTCGGGGTTGGCGACCGCACGCGCCTTTCAGCCCCATCTCATTTTTCTCGACATCGTTATGCCTGACATGGACGGCCATGTGCTGGCCGATCAGATCCGGCAAGACGCCGGGCTCAAGACTGCGCCGATTGTCTACCTCACCGCCATGGTGTCTAAGGGAGAACAGCATCCTCATCGGGGTGCGCTGGGCAATCATCCGCTGCTGGCCAAGCCGGTCAACACGGAGGAAATGGTGGCGTGTATCGAACGCTTCACGAAGTGAGGGGGGTTCCATGCAGACCATTGATGAGATGCGCGGGGAAACAGGCCTCCCGGTGGTCATCGCCGATCAGGACGGGCTGATTACCTACGTGAACGGGCATTTTAAGACGGTGTTTGGCTGGACGGAGGCGGAGGTGATGGGGCGGCCGCTGACCATCCTGATTCCGCCGGGCCTGCATGATGCGCATCAATTAGGTTTTTCACGCTTCCTGACGACGGGCAAAGCCACGCTGCTGAACCAGTCGCTGAAGCTGAGAGCCGTCACGAAGGACGGCCGCGAGTTTGACGCAGAGCACATCATTACTGCCGAGCAATCCCAAGGCCGCTGGGTGTTCGGAGCCACGATCCGCCCCCTGTCTTCTGACTGATGAGCGACGCCTCCGAGATCGTCTCCCAACTTCGTTCGACCCTCGGAAAGGTTGAGGTTGCGTTGAGCACGGTCTCGGACGCCATCGTCTGGACTGACGAACGCGGAATCGTTCAGTGGTGCAACAGCTCGTTTGACCGCCTGCTCGACTGCCGGCACATCGACGTCCTGGGAGCGGCCTTGAGCGACCTGTTTCCGCTTGAGCAGGGAGGCCAGCCGCTCCCGCAGGACGCTCATCCGGTGAGCCGGATGCGCGCCGAGCAACCCAGTTTGGCGGGACGGTATGGTTTCAGGCGGTCCGAGCAGATGTTGGTGCTCGCGATTGCGGGGACGCGCGTTCAATTCGGCGAACACGGCGCAGCCCTAGTGTTCACGATCCAGGATATCACCGAGCGAGAGCGGGCCGAAGCCGCGTTGCAGACCGCAAACGGCGAGCTGCAGCGGCAGCTGAATCAGGTGGCATGGCTCCAGCAGATCATGATGGACCGCGAGAATGAGATCCTCAAGCTCACCCAGGAGATCAGCGTCCTGCGTCAAGATCTCCAGTAGGAAGACACCCCTCTCTTTTTGTTTGCCTCTGCCGGCCCGACTGTGTAAACTATTGTTTAAAACAACTGTTTAAATCCTATGGACACCAGACACCGTCTCTTGGAAGCCGCCGGCAGGACCTTTGCCGAGCGCGGCTTCGAGCACGCCACCGTCCGCGAGATCTGCCGCCGGGCGAAGGCCAACGTTGCCTCCGTCAACTACCATTTCCGGGGCAAAAAAGGGCTCTACGCCGACGTCCTGACCTACGGCGCCCAGCAGGCGGTCAACGCCTTTCCGCCCGACCTGGGGCTGGGAGCCAGGCCGACGGCCGAAGCGCAGCTGCACGCCTTCGTCTATTCCTTCCTCTGCCGGTTCCTGGACGCGGGCCAGCGGACCGGCTGGTACACCGCCCTTTGCGCCCGCGAGATGGTCGAGCCGACCGCGGCCTTGAATGGGGTGGTCCACCGGATCATCCGGCCGCTGGCCGAACGGTTGGAGGTCATCGTCCGGCTGTTACTGTCGCCGCGGGCATCGGCCGAAGAGGTCCGCCGCTGCGCTCTGAGCATCGTGGGGCAGTGCCTCCTGTATCACCATAGCCGCCACGTGTTGGAGCGGCTGTACGGCCCGCAGCGGTATCCCAACGCTGAGATCAAGCGCCTGGCCGACCATATCACCCGGTTCTCGCTGGCGGCCCTGCGCGCGCAGCGCACAACGAAGGAGCGTGTCTCCCAATGAGCGCCATGACCCGGTTGCTGATGTGCGTGGTATTGGTGGCGGCGGCCGGCTGCGGCAAGCAGGGCGGGGCCGGCCGGGGCGAGATGGTCGTGCCTGTCGTGAGCGCGTCGGCGCGGCAGCAGGCCGTGGAGGAAACCATCGAAGCCGTCGGCACGCTGGCGGCCAACGAGAGCGTCGACGTCAAAAGCGAGATCGACGGCACGATCGAAGCCATCCGTTTTGATGAGGGTCAGCGGGTGGAGGCGGGCCAGGTGCTGGTGGAACTCGACCATGCCAAGCGGCGCGCAACCCTGGCTGAGGCGGTGGCCAATCTGAAGATGGCGGAATCCACCCGGCAGCGCTACGCGGCCCTCCTGGAGAGCCAGGCGGTCGCCCAGCAGGAAGCCGATCAGGCCAATGCCACATGGGTGGCCAACCAGGCGCTGGTCGACCGGCTCACATCGGAATTGGAGGATGCCACCATCAAAGCGTCTTTTGGAGGTCTTGCCGGCGCGCGCTTGCTGAGCGTCGGGCAGTTCATCTCCAAGGGCACCAGCATCACCACGCTGATCGATCCAGATCCGATGAAGTTGGAGTTCCGCGTGCCCGAGCGCTTCCTGGGGCAGATCAAGCCGCAACAGGCGGTGAAGCTCGAAGCCGCCGCCTACCCGGAAACGGCCTTCACTGGCGAGATCTATTTCATCGACCCCCAGATCGACCCCGCCACGCGCACCGTGCTGCTGAAAGCGACGGTTCCTAATCAGGACGGCCGGCTGCGGCAAGGCATGTTTGCCCAGGTCAAGCTGGTGGTGCAGGTCAAGGAGCAGGCGGTGGTGATTCCCGATGCGGCGCTGCTGTACCAGGGCGACCTGACCTTTGTCTATGCGATCGACGACGAGCGGCAGGCGCAGATGCGCCCGGTGACGGTGGGGCTGCGTCTGTCGGATTCGGTGGAAGTGACGGAAGGTTTGCAGGCAGGCGAGGCGGTGGTGATTGAGGGGCACCAGAAGCTCCATCCTGGCGCCAAGGTCGCGCCGCGCGAGCCGCAACCCGGTGCGTAACCATGTCCTTGTCTGAAACCAGCATTCGCCGGCCGGTCCTGGCCACGATGATGAACGTGGGGCTGATCGTCTTCGGCCTCATCGGCCTCTCCCGCCTGCCGGTGCGCGAACTGCCGGATGTGGACGCCCCGCTCGTCAACGTGATGACGGTCTACACCGGAGCGAGCGCGGCGGTCATCGAGAGCCAGATCACCGAGCCGATCGAAGAGGCGCTGGCGAGCATCGAGGGCATCCGGACGCTGACGAGTGAGAGCCGCGACCAGGTCAGCAGCATCACGGTGGAGTTTGACCTTTCGCGCGCGATCGACCTGGCCGCGCAGGACGTGCGCGACCGGGTCGCCCGCGTGCGCGGCCGGCTGCCGGAGGACATCGAAGAGCCGATCGTCGCCAAGCAGGACGCCGACGCCCAGCCGGTCATGTGGGTGGCACTCTACAGCGACCGGCACTCGACGCTGGAGCTCACCACGCTCGCCGAGCAACAGCTCAAGGACCGGCTGCAGGCGGTCAAGGGGGTCAGCTCCGTCATCATCGGCGGGGCCAAGCGGTTTGCCATCCGCCTGTGGCTGGATTCCGCGAAGATGGCCGCGCGCGGCCTGACCGTCATCGATGTGCAGCAGGCACTGCGGCGGCAGAACGTGGAGCTGCCCAGCGGGCGCGTGGAGAACTGGCAGCGCGAGCTGGCCATTGAGACGCGCGGAGAGCTCAAGACCCCTGAAGAGTACAACAATCTCGTCCTCAAGCAGAGCGGGGAGACGTTCGTGCGTCTGCGGGACGTCGGCTACGCGGCCGTGGGCGTGGAGGATGAGCGGTCGGTGGCGCGCTACAACTCCCGGCCGGCCATCGGGCTGGGGATCGTCAAGCAGTCGAAAGCCAACACGATCGAGGTGGCCAAGGGCATCAAGGCCGAGCTGGCCCGCCTGAAGCCGCAACTGCCCGGCGGCATCGAGGTCCACGTCCCCTACGACGAATCGGTCTACATCGAGCGGTCCATCAGCGAGGTGTGGGAGAACCTCTGGATGGCCTTCCTGCTCGTGATCATCACCGTCTACATCTTCCTCGGCGATTTCCGCTCCACCCTGGTGCCAGCACTCGCCATCCCCATCTCGGTGGTCGCGACCTTCGGCTGCCTCTACCTGCTGGGCTACTCCATCAACATCGTCACGATGCTGGCCCTGGTGCTGGCGATCGGCGAAGTGGTCGACGACGCGATCGTGGTCGTGGAAAACATCTACCGGCACGTGGAGGAGGGCATGTCGCCGTGGGAGGCGGCCCTCACCGGCATGAAGGAGATCACCTTCGCCGTGATCTCCACGACCGTGGCGCTGATCGCGGTCTTCCTGCCGATGGCGTTCCAGACCAGCGTGACCGGCCGCATCTTCGTGGAACTGGCGGTGGCGGTCTCCTGTTCGGTGGCGATCTCGGCGTTCGTCGCCCTAACCCTCTCCCCGATGCTGGCTGCGCGCCTGCTCAAACGGCACGCCCCCGGTCCGGCGCAGCACGGCTGGCTGGGTTTCTTCGAGCGGCGCCTCCAGGCCATGAACCGCCGGTACGAGCGGGGGTTGGACTGGTCGCTGCGGCATCCGGTGATCATGATCGGGCTCACCGTCGTCTCCTTCGGGCTCAGCCTGGTGTTCTACAGCCAGCTTGAAAAGGAGTTTCTGCCCACCGAGGACAAGGGGCGGCTCTTCTGCATCGCCATCACGCCGGAAGGGGCGACCAGCGAATATACCGATCGGATGGTGAAGAAGATGGAGGAGATCATCCGCGCGACCCCGGAAGTCGACGGCTACTTCTCAGCCGTGGCGTTGGCGCGGGGCGGCGTGGGGCGGGCCAACGAGGGGTTGGCGTTCATTCGCTTGAACGAGCAGCGCGAACGCTCGGTGCAGGATCTTGTCGATGGGCCGCAGGGACTGGGGGCGAGGTTTTTCACGGAGGTCGAAGGGGCCATCGCCATCCCCATCGTGCCGAAGGCGATCGGCCGAGGTTTCGGACAGACGTTCCAGCTCGCACTGCAGCACCAGGACCTCAAGGAGCTGGATCAGTACGCCACCGCGCTGACCGGCAAGCTGCAGAGCTCCGGCTATTTGATCAACACGCGGCCCTCCTTCCGGCTGGACAAGCCGCAGCTGCGGCTGCATATCGACCGCAACCGGGCCGCCGCGCTGGGCATCTCCATTGAGGAGATTTCTCGGACGCTGCAGATCCTTTTCGGCGGGCTGGATTTGAGCCGCCTCAATCTGCAGGGCAAAGAGTACGACGTGATCGTGCAGCTTGAACGCGCGGCGCGCCTGACCCCCGCCGACCTGGACGTGGTGTACGTCCGCAGTGCGACCGGGCAGCTGATCCAGCTGAGCAGCCTCGTGGCCTATGAGGTGGGCGGCGGCCCCGGGGTCATCAACCACTACAACCGCTCCCGATCGGCGACCATCGAGGCCACGCCGCTGGGGGTCACGCTCGGCACGGCCATGGAGCGCACAGAGGCGCTGCTGAAAGCCGACCTGCCGCCTGAGTTCCGCTATGAGTGGGCCGGGGAAGCGAAGGACCTGCAGACCGCCGGCAAGGAGACGGTGTTCGTGCTGTTGCTCGCCCTGGCCGTGATCTACATGGTGTTGGCCTCGCAGTTCGAGAGCCTGATCCATCCCTTCACCGTGATGCTCACGCTGCCGCTGGCCGCCGCCGGCGCGCTGGGGCTCTTGTGGGTGCTGGCCCAGGTCAATACGCTGGGCACGATGATGTATGGCTGGGCGCATTACGCCCCCAATCCGCCGGCCGCCGCCCACTGGCTTTCCATGTTGATCCCGCGGATCCCGGCGATGGGCATCAACCTGTACAGTCAGATCGGTATGATCCTGCTCTTGGCGCTGGTCACGAAAAACGGGATCCTGCTGGTGGACTTTGCGAATCAGCAGATGGCCGAGGGCAAGAACCCGCGCGAAGCGATGCAGGCCGCCGGGCGCATTCGTCTGCGGCCGATCCTGATGACGGCGGTGGCGACGGTGGCCGGCACGCTGCCGATCGCCCTAGGATTCGGGGAAGGGGCCGAAAGCCGTCGGCCGCTGGGTATTACGACGCTCGGCGGCATGGCGGTCAGCACGTTTTTGACGTTGTTTGTGATTCCGGTGGTGTACGTGCTGCTCAGCCGCGTGCAGACCGGTTGGAAACAGCGGATGCGCGACCTGTTGCATCGGCCCGAGCGGGCGACGATAGAATCGGATCCTGGCGGCAATGGCGCATAAGCAATCCCTCTGGTGGTTGGGATGTTTGGCGGTCGCGCTGGCCGGTGGCTGCGCGGTGGTGGGCCCCAACTATCGGCGACCGGCCGTCGAAACGCCGCCGGCCTGGAACACCACCGTGGACCCGCAGTACTGGCAGCCGGCAGCGCCCCGGGACGGCGAACCGACCGGCGCCTGGTGGGAGGTCTTCAATGACGATGCGCTGACCGCGCTGGAGCGGCACGCGGTGGAAGCCAACCAGGACATCCGCCAGGCGATGGCGCGGGTTGAGCAGGCGCGAGCGGCCGCGCGCCTCAGGAGTGCGGAGCTGCTGCCGACGCTGGTCGTGACCCCATCCTACGAGCGTTTCCAGCGTTCCCGCAGTGGGTTCGGGGGGACGGGCAGTTTTGAAGGGGACGTCTTCAACCTGCCGCTTGATTTGAGCTACGAGGTCGACCTCTGGGGCAAGGTGCGCCGCTCCTTCGAGGCGGCGCGCGCGGAGGCCGCAGCCAGCCTGGCGGCCCAGCGTTTCGCGCTGCTGGCGGTAACCGCCGATGTGGCCCGCCACTATATCCAGCTGCGGCAGCTCGATGCCGAAATCAACATCTTGCTGCGCACGCTCGAGCTGCGGCGCGCAGCGCTGCAATTAGCGCAGGAGCGGGCCACCGGCGGCATCGTCAGCCAGCTCGACGTCGCGCGAGCCAAGACCGAGTTCTCCACCGCCGAGACCGAACTGCTGGATGTGCGCCGGCGCCGTGCCGAACTGGAAAATGCCCTCGCGGTCTTGTGCGGCCGCAGCGCGTCCGAGTTCTCCGTCGAGGCCGCTCCGCTGGCGCTGGAGACGATGCCGCCCGCCATTCCTGCCGGACTGCCCTCGGCGCTGCTGGAGCGCCGGCCTGATGTCGCAGAGGCCGAGCGGCAGATGGCTGCGGCCAACGCGAGGATCGGCGTGGCCCAAGCAGGCTACTTCCCGGTGCTGCGCTTGACCGGCTCCGCCGGCTATGTGAGCGGGGAGCTGGGCGCGATCCTCGATGCCTCGAACCACGTCTGGTCGCTGGGCCCAAGCCTGTCCGTGCCGATTTTCGCCGGCGGGCGCAACGTGGCCAATCTGAAAGCGGCCAAGGCCGCTTATGAGGAAGCGTTTGCGGCCTACCGGCAGCAGGTGCTGGTGGCCTTTGCCGACGTGGAAAACGCCCTTGCAAATCTGCAGTGGCTCGGGCAGCAGGCGCACGCGCATGCCGAGGTGGTGGAGGCCGCGCGCAGCGCGGCCTCGCTGTCGGACAGTCGCTATCGGCAGGGGTTGGTTAACTACCTCGAAGCGGTGGATGCCGAGCGCCAGCGGCTGCAGGCCGAGCGGGGCGCGGTGCAGATCCTCAGCAACCGCCTCGTCTCCACCGTCCTCCTGATCAAGGCGTTGGGCGGGTCTTGGGAATAGGCTGACGAGAGAAGAGAAAGGAGGGTGCGCGGATGTGGAAGGGAAGATATCAAGCGCTGGCGGTGAGCCTCGGCCTGATGATGATGACAGGCCCGGCACTGGCTTGGGCCACGGCTGGAACCCTGGATCCTCAAGCGAACTACCGGATCACGTATCAAACCGGCCTCTCATCCGCTCAGACCATGGACTCCGCGCGGATCACCAACATCGTGGAGATCGGCGGCAGGCGGTTTCTCGAAGTCTACCTCAGCGGCTACAACACACCGGGCTACATCGACCTCGACAGCGTGCGGTCGATCCTTCCAACGATCCGGTAAACGGCCTGTTAGGTAGAACGCGGCGCGGGGGGGTATAATAGGCCTCCCGATGGGACTCCTCCGACTCTTGCTGAGCGAGCCGCAACTGTTCCTCCTCCTGGTGGTGCCGTTGCTCTATTCCATCATTGCGCACGAGACGGCGCACGGATGGTGCGCGCTGGCGTTCGGCGACGACACCGCCAAGCGCCACGGTAGGCTCACGCTGAACCCGCTCCGGCACTTGGATCCCATGGGAACCCTCCTGTTGTTTCTCGTGGGCTTCGGATGGGCCAAGCCGGTCCCGGTCAACTACCGGAACATCCAGCAGACTCGCCTGGGACTGTTCTGCGTCTCCCTGGCCGGATGCGCCGCCAATATCCTCATTGCCGCCATGGCCATCTTTGCGCTGCAGGCCCGGCTGGTCAGCCTCGATTCGATCTTCGCCGCCGTGCTGGGGATTGTGGCGCGCATCAACATCATGCTGGGGGCGTTTAATTTGATTCCCATCCCGCCGCTCGATGGATCAAAACTCCTCACGAGCCTCCTTCCTCTCGGCGCCCAGCAGCGCCTGGCCCGATTTGAGCGCTACGGCTTCCTCATCTTGGTCCTCCTGCTGTTCGCCGGATGGCTCGATCCCCTGATTACTCTGATGGAGCAGCTCATCTACACGGCGATGGGCTTGCTCTTCGGCAATGCCGCCAGGCAGGTGATCTGAGCCAGGAGGTCCCCATGGAGACGCACGCGTCGGTCCGGCAAATCAAAAAAGTGTGGAAAAGCATTCCGACCATGGAGGGAGCCGGCGTGCGCCTGAAGCGCGTGTTCGGCTTCCATGAGGTGCCGCAGCTCGACCCGTTCCTGCTGCTCGACTGCTTCCATTCCGACACCCGCGACGACTACGTGCGCGGATTCCCCTGGCATCCCCACCGCGGGATGGAAACCATCACCTACGTCCTGGACGGCGACGTGGAGCATCAAGACAGTTTGGGCAACAGCGGCGTCATCCGGTCGGGCGACGTGCAGTGGATGACCGCCGGCAGCGGCATCATTCACCAGGAGATGCCGCAAGGCGACGCGAAGGGACGCATGTGGGGCTTCCAGCTCTGGGCGAATCTCCCGAAGCGACAGAAGATGATGGATCCCCGGTACCGCGAGATCACGGCGGCCCAGATTCCGGCCGTCAAGACGACCGAGGGGGCGACCGTGCGGATCATTTGCGGCGAGGTGGGCGGCGTGCAGGGACCGGTCCGGGAGATCGTGACCGACCCCGAGTACCTGGACGTCTCGCTGCCGGCCGGCAAGTCGTTCACGCATCCGGTGAAAGCCGGCTACACCGCGTTCGCCTATGTGGTGGAGGGCGAAGGCTACTTCGATCCCGGGCGCAACCCCTTCGGCCGCGAGCTGGTCGGCGAGAACTACTTCGACATGAACGCGTCATGCGTCTGCAAGGAAGGGGATATCGCCCTTTATGAGCCTGCCGGGAATACCGTGCTGGTGCTGGCCAACAAACAGCCGGTGCGCTTTCTGCTCGTCTCCGGCAAGCCGCTCAAGGAGCCGGTCGCCTGGTACGGCCCGATCGTCATGAATACCAACGAGGAGCTCAAAACCGCTTTTCAGGAGTTCGAGTCAGGATCGTTCATCAAGCAAGGAGCCGTCGCAAGTCGTGGGAAAAAGGAGGACGCATGAAGTTGCGCTGGCAAGCGGTCATGATGGTCGCCGTGGTCTGGGGTCTCGGAACGCTGCGCGCAACGGGCGCGGGGGCTCCCAAGAACGAGGAGGCGGTCGAGGCTGCGCGAGCGTGGTTGGCCCTGATGGATGCGGGACGGTATGCGGAAGGCTGGGAATCGGCGGCGGCCTATTTAAAGCAAGCGCTGCCGAAGGAGCAGTTTGAGCAGTCGATGCAGGCCGCCAGAGGTTCGCTGGGAAACGTCACGTTGCGGACGCTGACCTCGACCGAGGCGACGAACACGCTTCCCGGGGCGCCGGATGGGGAGTATGTGGTGATCCGCTATTCGACCACGTTTCAGCATAAGTTGACGGCCGTCGAGACCCTGACGCCCATGCATGAGCCGGACGGCTCGTGGCGCATCGCCGGCTATTACATTAAATAGTCCGATGGGGTGCGTTCCAAAGATTCTGGCGTTTGCAGGCAGCACCCGGACCGACTCGTTCAATAAGAAGCTCGTGAAAATCGCAACGGCCGGAGCCCGCGCCGCCGGGGCCGAAGTCACCGAGCTGGATCTCCGCGACCTGCCCATGCCGCTCTACGATGGGGATCTGGAAACCAGAGAAGGTATTCCTCCCAATGCCGGGAAGTTCAAGGAGCTGATGCTGGCGCATCACGGGCTGCTCATCTCCGCTCCCGAGTACAACAGCGGCATCTCGGGGGTGCTGAAGAACGCGATCGACTGGGCGTCGCGTTCGGCTCCGGGCGAACCCCCGCTGGCGTGTTTCGTGGGGAAGACGGCCGCCCTGATGAGCGCGTCACCGGGCGCGCTGGGCGGCCTGCGCGGACTGGTGATCGTCCGGTCGATTCTCAGCAATATCCATGTGCTGGTCCTGCCGGATCAGGTCGCCGTCCCGCGGGCGCATGAGGCGTTCACCCTTGAAGGGGTGCTCAAGGAACCCAAGCAGCAGGCGGCGATCGAGAAGCTCGGCCGCGACCTCGCTGCCATCCTGAAAAAACTGCACGGGTGAGTCATGCGGATTTGCTCATTGCTGCCCAGCGCTACGGAGATTCTGTACCTGCTCGGCTTGGAGGAGGCGGTGGTCGGCGTCTCGCATGAGTGCGACTATCCGCCCGCCGCGCAGCGCAAGCCGCGCGTGATCCGCAACCTCATCGACTCGGAGCATCTCTCAAGCGGGGAGATCGATGCAGCGGTGCATCAGGCGCTGCAAGAGCGGCGCCCCCTCTATGAGATCGATGAAGACGCACTCGTCCAGGCGCAGCCGGAGCTGATCGTGACGCAGGAGCTCTGCGAGGTGTGCGCCGTCGATGGTTCGCTGGCTGCGCAGGCGGCCCGGGCGTTGAGCCGCCCGCCGGATATCCTGGCCCTCCATCCGCATACGCTGGAAGAGGTGCTGGATGAAATCCTGGTGGTGGCCGAGCGCACCGGACGGCGAAGCCGGGGCGAGCAGGTCATTGGCGAGTTGCGCCAGCGGCTTGAGGCGGTGAGCCAGAGCGTTGCCCAGAGTACTGAGCGGCCCCGCGTCTTCTGCCTTGAGTGGCTCAATCCGCTCATGGCGTCAGGGCATTGGGTGCCACAGATGGTCGAGTGGGCCGGCGGGCAGGAGGTGCTCGGGCGTCCAGGGCAGCCCTCGCGGTACGTCACGCCGGAGGAAGTGGCCGTGGCGCAGCCCGATGTCGTCATCGTCATGCCATGCGGGTTCTCGATTGCGCGCATGCGCCAGGAGCTTGCAGCGTTGACCGGCCAGGCCTGGTGGCAGGCGCTGCCCGCCGTCCGCGCCAGGCAGGTGTATCTGGTTAATGGGCCGGCGTACTTTAACCGATCCGGACCGCGTCTCATCGATGGAATTGAGCTGCTGGAGGGCATCTTGCATCCGGATCGCTGTGAACAGTACAGGTCCTCCGATGCGGTCCAGCTGTTGTGACAGAGGGCAGGGGATCAGTCAGGTGTCTTCGGCACTCGCGGTAACCAACAGAGGAGGGAGGAACCATGGCGAAGATGGAGGTTAAGAGATTCGGCACGCCGGATGAGGTGCGCACCTTTCCGAAGGGACGGCTGGAATTGGTGAAGATCGGCGGAGTGATGATCGGGCGGGCGGTGTTCGAGCCGGGATGGAGGTGGTCCACCAGCCTCAAGTCAGTGGCGAATACCAAGAGCTGCGAGGCGCCGCACTTCCAGTATCACGTTTCGGGCACGCTGATGATCTCGATGGATGATGGCACGACACGCGAGTGCAAGGCTGGTGAGGTGTCGTTGCTGCCCTCGGGCCACGATGCGTGGGTGGTGGGCAACGAGCCCGCAGTGGTGGTGGACTTTCAGGGGATGGCCGAATACGCCAAGCAGGCGTCGCAGGCCGGCAACGGCAAGCCCGCTAAAGCCGCCGCCCATTGATACCGATGAGCCGGAGCGCGTTGATCCTCACTACTGGCGTAATCTTTTCGCTGGTGGCGGTCCTTCACGCCTTGAGGCTGCTGTTGGGGTGGGACGCGGTCATCGGCAGCTGGGAGGTGCCCCGGTGGTTGAGCTGGCTCGCGCTCATCCTTGCCGGCTACCTGGCCTATAGCGCATTTACCATGAGGAAGGGATAAGCCGCATGTCCACGGACTTTCGGTAATGTCGGACCGAAAGGCCTGGATCGACGTGTCGGTCCCGCTGCGCAACGGCATGGTCCACTGGCCCGGCGATCCGCCGGTGCGTATCACGCGCACAACGGACGTTGCGCAGGGAGATCGGGCGACCGTGTCGCGGGTGTCCATGGGGTCGCATACCGGGACGCATATGGATGCCCCGCGACACTTTCTCAGGAGAGGAAAGGGGATCGACCGAATGCCGCTGACGGCCACGATCGGCCCGGCGCGGGTGCTCGCGATTCGCGATCCTGTGGCGATCACCCCGGAGGAGTTGAGGCGCCATCGGATTCATGCCGGGGAGCGGGTCCTCTTCAAAACCCGCAATTCCGCGCGGTGTTGGCGGACCGCGCGCTTCGTCACGGACTTCGTGTTTCTCTCAAGGCCGGCCGCCGCCTATCTCGCGGCCAAGCGGCTCCGGGCGGTCGGCGTCGATTATCTCTCCGTCGGAGGCTACAAAAAAGACGGAGCCGACGTGCACCGGATCCTGCTGCGGGCGGGCATCTGGATTATCGAGGGGTTGAATCTGTCCGGCGTCAGGCCCGGGACCTATGAGCTGTGTTGTCTGCCGCTGCGAATGGCGGACGGCGATGGAGCCCCGGCCCGGGCGGCACTCAGGCCGAGATGACGCGGTAACGTGGAGCGTGCGTTGCGGATTCGCGTCAGGGTGGTTCCCAGAGCCAAGACGAACGGTATTGAGCTGCTGCCGGATGGCAGCCTGCGGGTTCGGGTGTCCGCGCCGGCAGAGGGCGGCCGGGCGAACGCGGCGGTCATCGAGGCGCTTGCCGAACACTTCCACGTGCCCAGGCGTACGGTGACGATTCGATATGGGGCGACGGGCCGCTCGAAGCTCGTCGAGATCTTGGAAACATAGGACAAATCACAGGAGGATTCGATGGTAAAAACCGGGCAAGTGTTGGCGGGCGTTTGTGTGGTGATGCTGGCGGTATCCTCAGCGGCGTTTGCCAAGCAAGGACACCACGGCGATCCGCAGAAGCATCTCGACAAATTGAGCAAAAAGCTTGAGCTGACCGATGCGCAACGCGGCCAGGTCGAGCAGATCATGAACGACTATCGCGGCCGCACGGAGGCGCTGAAAGGCCAGATGGAAGCGCTGAAAAAGGAAAAGCATGACAAAATCAACGCGGTGCTGACCCCTGCGCAGCAGGAGAAGTTCCAGAAGATGAAGCACGGCAAGGGGCGCCGCGGCTGGTTCCGCAAGCACGACAGCTGACGCCTATTTTAATGACTCGTGCGGTGGCTCTAGCGCCCGTCCTCATTCTGTGTTGCGTGGATTACCGCTACATCCAGGCCGTCCAACGGTTCGTGAGGCGGCGGTTCAAGGTGACGCGGTATAACGTGAAAACGGATGCCGGAGGCACCCGGGCGCTGCTGGAAGGGCCGCGGGCAGTCCGGGCGTGGATCTGGCGCAACCTCACCCTAGCCTATGAGCGACAGCAAGTCCGCCGGGTCTTTCTGTTTCACCATCAGGATTGCCTGCTGTACGGCGGATCCTCGGCGTTTGCCGGTCCAGGACAGGAGGCGGCAGTCCACCTACGGGATTTGCGACGCGCCAGGGCGCTGCTCAAGCGGCGCTTCCGTGACCTGCGGGTGAGCGCCTTCTATGCCTCTGACACCCTGCGCGGCATCAGGTTCAAGGCGGTCAACGGATGAATTCGGGATCTGAGAAAAGGCGGACGAGGGCACTTTCGTTGGCGATCATGATCTTGCTGGGAGGAGCCGGCCTCGCCGCAGCACAGCACGCACCGCTACGCGACCCCTATGTCCGCCTCATTCAGGCGGGGTCGCTGACGATCCCGGTGACGCTGCGCGAAACGGTCGGCCATCCATCAGGGGTGGAAGTGACCTGCGTCATTCCCCAAACGCTCCCGAAGGTCTGGGAGGCGCTGTCGGATTACGACCACCTCGAAGAGGTCGTTCCGTTCGTGACGGAGAGCCGTCTGATCCGCCAAGACGGAAACGCCAAGATTCTCTATCAGGAAGGGCGCGGCGGCTTAGGCATCTTCAGCCGGCGCTTCACCGTGACCTTTCGCGTCCATGAGACGCCCTTGCGGGCGATTGCGTTCGAGGCCTTCGAGGGTGACTTCAAGCACTTCGCGGGATTCTGGCAACTGGAAGGCCAGGGGGCTGGAACGTTGGTGCATCACCGGGTCAGCATCGAGCCGGCCTTCTATATGCCTCGATGGGTAATGCGCATGGTGGTGAAGCACATGCTGATGCACGGCATCGAGGCGGTCGTTCAGCGCTGCCTCCGTGTCCCATTGAGTTCCAGTGACACAATACCGAACTCAACGAGATAAGGTATGTGTCCCAGGAATTCCGAGAGATCATCACAATAAACAAAGGAGAACAGTCATGGCTCAACCGGTTCCGGAAGGGTATCGCGCGGTGACCCCGAGCTTCACGTTCAAAGATTCGAAGAAGGCGATCGAGTTTTATCAAAAGGCGTTCAGCGCGAACGTGCTGGACCTGTTTCCGAACCCTGCCGGCCCAGGCATCATGCACGCGACGATCCAGATCGGCGACTCGATCGTGATGATGGGAGATGAGGGACCGCAGTGCAAGAGCGCTGAAACGCTCGGCGGCTCGCCGATCGCCCTGTACATCTACGTGCCGAACGCGGATGCGGCGTTCAAGCAGGCCGTCGCGGCCGGCGGCACGGTCATGATGCCGGTGGCGGACATGTTCTGGGGAGACCGCGCGGGGTCGATCAAGGACCCGTTCGGCTACTCGTGGATGATCGCCACGCACACGCAAGACCTGACCCAGGAGCAGATCCGTAAGGGCGCTGAGGCCTTTTTCGCTTCCATGGCGAAGAAATAGGAAAACCGGAGTCGTCCGAAAGCGGACCGCCTCGCCAAGGTAGGCTGGCCGCCCAGTGAGGGTCGGTCTGGAGAAATACGCCATGTGTCCCCAGAGTTCACAGAATTCCCTCCATTATGCTCAACAGGGAACAGGCATGCCGTTCGTGCTGCTGCATGCCTTTCCGTTGTCCAGCGCCATGTGGACGCGCGCTGCCGGGCACTTCGCGCGGGCGGCCCGCGTCATCACACCCGATCTTCCAGGATTCGGCGGATCATCGCGTCAGCCGCAGCCGTCAATCCCCGCCATGGCGCAGGCGGTCGCAGACCTGCTGGATGCGCTGGAGATTCGCGAGCCGGTCATCCTTGCCGGGCTGTCGATGGGAGGGTATGTGGCTTTGGAGTGCATGAGGCAATTCCCTCAACGGGTCAAGGCGTTGGGGCTCTTCTCCACGAAAGCCGCTGCGGATTCGCCGGAACAGCGCGAGGGGCGCGTCACGTTAATCGAGCGCCTCCGCCGCGAAGGCCTTGAGGTCCTGCTGCAGACGACACTGCCCAAACTGGTGGGGGCCTCCACCACAGCCCGACGGCCTGCGGTCATCGCGGAGATTGAGCGGTACATCCGCGCCGCCGACCGCGAGGGAGTGATGGATGCGGTGCGCGCGATGGCTGAACGAAGAGACTCGCAGCCGTTGTTACCCTCGATCCCTTGTCCGACGCTGATTGTCTCTGGGGCTGAAGATGCATTGATTCCCCCGCAGGAAAGCGAGGGAATGGCGCAGGCCATCCCGGGCGCCCAGCTCAAGGTCATCCCGGAGGCCGGGCATCTGGTCAATCTCGAAGTGCCGGAAGTTTTTCAAGACATCGTGGCATCGTGGACTCGGCAGGTGATCGACGTCAAAGGTTGGAATGCTTCCTGAACCGCCGTTAATTCGAAACGAGGCGGAGTGTCATGGCGGACGGGAAACACTGCGGGTCATGACGTACAACGTGCACAGCTGCCGGGGGCTCGACCTCCGGGTCCGGCCGGAGCGTATCGCGCGCGTGATCGAAGAGTACGCGCCCGATCTCGTGGCCCTGCAGGAGCTCGACGTGAACCGGCGCTGGAGCGGACGGGCGGATCAGCCGAGGGTTATCGCGGAGAGCCTCCGCATGCACTGCCACTTTCAGCCCACCGTGATGCTCGAAGGGGAACATTACGGGATCGCCGTTCTGAGCCGTTACCCGATCGAAGTCGAAAAGGCGGGGCGCCTGATTTCTCACGGAACGCCCCGGTTCTTTTCGCGCCGACTTGCCTCATGGCTGAACCCGTTTTTCGAACCGCGAGAAGCGATCCTCTGCCGCGTGCGGGCGCCCGGCGGCGGCCTCTATTTTATGAACACGCATTTAAGCCTGAGGCCGAACGAACGCATGGCGCAGGCCGAATCCCTGTTCGGCCCTGACTGGATGGGCTCCCTCTCCGAGCCCTCGCTCCCGTTTATTTTCTGCGGGGACTTCAACGCCGGGCCAAGGTCAGAGGCCCACGCACTTTTCGCACGGGAGTTTCGCGACGTGAGACATGCGATGAACGATGGACTCCGGAAAACGTTTTTCAGTTTCTCGCCAATCGTTCAGGTCGACCATATTTTTTTCAAAGGCGGAGTCCGGCTGGCCGGCGCGCGGATCCCTTCGACGCCGCTCACGCGGAGCGCGTCCGACCATCTGCCCGTGATCGCCGACTTCACGTTTAACGGGACGTCCTAGACGATGCCTATCGATGCGAGTGTGATGCCGCTTCTATTAGTGCTCTTTCAGGTCTACATTATCGTGACCATTGTGTATCTCCTGCTCGACAACCGCGAACCCGCGGAGACCTTTGCCTGGATCTTCGTCTTCATTCTCCTGCCGGGCCTTGGCGTCGTCCTGTATTACCTCATAGGCTACAACGGGCGAAAACGGTACAACCGCGATAAGAAACTTCCGCAGATCATCGCGAAAAACCTCGTCGCGATGTTCAAGCCGCTCATTGCCGTTCAGGAAGAGATCATCGGCGCGGTCAAGAACCAGCGGCAGACTTACCAGGACGATCTGATGATGCTGCTCTACAGAAATTCGAAAGCGCTCATCACCTCGAATAACAGGGTGACGTGGTTCCACGACGGGCGCTCGAAGTTCGACGAGCTGTTCGCAGATATCGAACAGGCGAAACGTTTCATCCACATGGAATATTTTATCTGGTATTCGGACCAGGATGCCCTGGGCCGGAAGCTCAAAGAGCTGCTCATCAAAAAGGCCAAAGAAGGCGTGGAGGTCCGCATCCTCTACGATTACTCCGGCTGCCTGTTGACGATGAAGCGCGCCTACAGGGAAGAGCTCCGCGAGGCCGGCGCGCACATCTATCCCTTCTTCACCTATCTGTCGGGATTCTCATTGCACACGATGAATCACCGTAATCACAGGAAGATCGTCGTGATTGACGGCGAAGTCGCCTACACGGGCGGCATGAACGTCGGGCAGGAGTATATCGACGGCGGAAAGCGGTTCGCGTTCTGGCGCGACACCCACTTCAAGCTCGAAGGCGGCTCGGTGAATCTGCTTCAGGCGATTTACGCGATCGACTGGTTCAACACGACCGATGAGGAAACCTGTTTCGATCCGAAGTATTTTTCCGGAATTGAGGAGAGCGCGAAAGGCGCGGGCACGCTTCCCATGCAGCTGCCGACATCGGGCTACGACACGCCGTGGCCGGCACTCCTGCATCTGTATTTCGCGATGATTACGATGGCGCAACGGCATATCACCATCGTCTCGCCCTATTTTGTGCCGGAAGCGAGCCTGCTCACCGCCCTGAAGACAGCGGCCATGCGCGGCCTCGACGTAACCGTGCTCATGACCGGCGTGCCGGACAACCCGCTCCCGTACTGGGCGGCTTTCTCCTATTTCGACGAACTCCTGAAGGCGGGGGTGAAAATCTTTCAGTACCAGAAGGGTTTTATGCATGCGAAGATGATCTCAATCGACGGGAAGATCTGTACCGCGGGCACGGCCAATTTCGACATCCGGAGCCTCAAACTCAACTACGAAGTGAACGCCGTATTCTACGACGAACAGACGACGAAGGATCTCGACGCCCAGATCGCGCTCGACCTCAAGGAGTGCAAGGAGGTCGCGCTAACGGACCTGAAGGGGATCTCTCTCGCCGCGAAGCTCCGTAATTCGCTCGCGCGCCTCCTGGCGAACATCCTCTAGGGAAAAAGTTGAGTGAGCAATACGTCATGTGTCCCCGGATTTCCGGATTTCAAAAAGATCGTAAGAAATCCGTGCGAAAATAAGGAGGGGTGACCGTTGGTGGCCATCCCTACGTGGTCGTCTTACAAACACTGGAGGGTAGGATGCAAACAAGCGGGATCGTAGTGACGATAGCGGCGGTCATTGGATTGGCGGGAATCGCTTCAGCGGCGGATCCGCTCGAGGTGGCACCTGAGATGTACAAGAAGGACTTCGAGAATGAGCGTGTTCGGGTGATGACGGTCATCCTTCCTCCAGGGAAGAGCATCCCGGAACATTCGCATCCGGATCACTTTGTCTACGCGCTGGAGACCGGCTCGGTGAAGATCACCAAGCCAACCGGTGAGGTGGCTGAGATGACCCCGAAAGTAGGTGACGTGGTGTGGATTCCGGCCGAGACACACTCCGCGGTCAACACGGGCTCCACCACGGTCAAGCTCCTGGTCATCGAGCTGAAGCCCCAAGGCGACTAACCTACATAGGGAGCATGGGGGGACGGTTCTGATTTCTTGAGCGCCAAAAAGAACCGTCCCCTATTTTCACGTAACCGCAGAGCAGGGTCTGGCATGGCGATAAAGGCATTGTTCCTTGGCGGACTCTTGGTCACCGTCATGGCGCCGCTGTGGCGTCGTTCTCGAAAAATAGCCTCTGCGATGCTCGCCGTGGGCGCATTGGCAGTTCTGGCATGCGCCATGTTTGACTTGATATACCCTGATGTGCGATTGGGGCAAGCGGCCATCGCCGCGAATCGACGTTTTGAATTGATGACCGTGACCTGCGAAGCGTCGGTGTTGGCTTTGGCGCTGTTGTCGCTGATGCGTCCGCAGAAGATGAGCTTCTGGTTGGGGTGGGTCATCAATCTGGGTTATGGCGTGTGGCTCACGGTCATCTTGATCTGGTTACAATTTTTCTGGCACTGGTAGTCACGGCGCTCAATGAGGAAATGCCGACCTTTAGTGGCACTCCTACACGAGCATCATGCCATTCAATACCTCTCGTGAAATCCCGGCAACCGTAGAACAAGTCTTTGCCGCCTTCAGCCATCCGGAACGCTTGTCGCGGTGGTGGGGACCAGCCGGCTTTACCAACACATTCAATGTCTGCGAATTCCAGCCTGGTGGGCGGTGGTCGTATACGATGCGTGGACCGGATGGCCGCACCTATCCCAACGAAAGCGTGTTTGCAGAAATAGACTCGCCAAGCAAGATCATCCTGCAACATGTCTCGGAGCCGAAGTACCGCCTCACCATTGTCTTGGCGTCGTCATCTGCGGGGACGGTCGTTTCATGGTCGCAGGCCTTCGAGAATTCAAAAGTGGCGAGCCGCCTTGAACGTATCGTCGTTCCGGCCAACGAGCAGAACCTTGATCGCCTGTCGATTGAAGTGTTGCGTAAACCGGCATGCTGAGATGACGAAGAGCGTGTTCCTGCAAACGTATGGTTGCCAAATGGGGTTACTACTACGACGCGGTCCTTGCCCTCTTGACTAAAATCCACGCACATAAGTGATTGATAGCGAAGGGGTAGGAGGGGTCACGATTCGCACGTTGCCTCAATTTATTGCCTACCCCACGACCGTTGCTTTCTATCAGTTGGGTCTGTTTGACATAGCGATTTTGCTGCTATATCGTAAGAACATGAGTAGGCAGATTGATCGGCCAAGACTTTCCATTTGGACAGCAGTGGCTACTGCTGTTGCATTTTTCCTCGCAATAAACTTCTGCAATTCAGAACTTCTGCTGCCTCATGCTACTCACTCAAGCCATTCGCACGACCATCATGAAGGCAATAGAGAGCATCAGACTCCAAGCCATGAAGATACTAGCTGCTGCCAATCTATTCGAGCGATCATTACTTCAAAAGATGCTTTTCGACTCGTCAATCAGTCCAATCCGCTCTTTGAACTTTCATCACTTCGGCCACTATGGTCAACGTTTTCGCTCGTGAAACCGTTGCGCGTAGTAAGCGGCTTAAGTCCACCCACACGCGCTCCAACCCCTCGCCAACCATGCCCCTCCCTCTGTTCTCGCCTAGTCGAGGCTCTGGGTAAGTCTAAGTCTTTCTCCAATCCTTCCACCCAGGAGGACTCATATGTTCTCGATATATCTTCGGTATTGGCCTATGTTATTCCTCACGGTGAGCGTGGTGTTGACCGTCGTCGGCTGTGGTGACGGACACCAACACCATCACTAACCGTACAACGCTATCCTTGTGAAGGAGGACACGATGGATTTGTCCTTATTCGGGTTTCAAGGACTTCAACAGGTCTATAATGTCCATCCTGTGTTTGTCCACTTTCCGATTGCGCTGTTTCCCAGTGCGCTGCTGCTGTATACGCTCGGCATCATGCTGAAACGTCCAAGATGGTCTACGGCGGGACGAGCATGTCTTTATCTCGCCGTGGCAGGAACCGCACTGACGATTCTGACGGGGCTGTCAGCCCAAGACTCGTTTCCGCATAACGAACGCATCCATCATCTGATGCAAACCCATCGAACGCTTGGTCTGCTGGTCGGGTTCGCAGGATTGTTACTGTGTGGGTGGAGTTTCTTTCAACGTGACGAACAACCAAAGGCGGCTCCGACCTTTTTGCTTTTCCTGGCTGGTACGTCATATCTGGTACTTCAAAATGCCGACTTGGGAGGCCGCATGGTCTTTATCGAAGGCGCCAGCGTCAAGTCAGCTGCCTCAACAATGCCGTCTGATGACCATGAGCATGAAGATGAAATCGTTCCACATCATCACAGCCATTAACAACGCCTACTGAAGGAGTTTCCAATCCTACGCGACGTTCTATTGATTGCCCTCGTCACGGCATTACCGACGATAGCCTACGCGCAACATCACGACCATGCATCGGCGCAGAATCCCGAAGGTGAACACGCTCAACATCGTATGGACGGCCAGATGCCTATGCGAGGAATGTTGGGGGATTATCCCATGACCCGCGAAGCCTCTGGAACAGCATGGCAGCCAGACGCCACGCCGCATGAAGGACTTCACCTGACGCATGATGATTGGATGGGCATGGTGCATGGGTTTGCCAATCTTATCTACGACAATCAAGGTGGGGAACGGGGCGATAGGAAGGTGTTTAGCTCCAACATGCTGATGCTGATGGGACAGCGACCGCTTGGGTCGGGCAAGTGGGGAGTGCGAAGCATGTTCTCGCTCGAACCCATTACGATTGGACGGAAGGGATATCCGTTGCTCCTGCAAACAGGTGAAACGGCAGACGGCACGACGGAACTCATTGACCGCCAGCACCCACATGATTTGTTCATGGAATTAGCGACGACGTATAGTCTGCCAATCACCGATGCCAGTTCCGCGTTTGTCTACATTGGGCTACCAGGAGAACCAGCCTTAGGGCCGCCTACCTTTATGCATCGGTTCTCAGGCGTGGAGAATCCCGAAGCCCCGTTGACGCATCACTGGCTGGATTCCACGCATATCACGTTTGGCGTTGCGACACTGGGCTATGTATGGGACAACGTGAAACTTGAAGCGTCCTCATTTCGAGGGCGTGAGCCCGATGAAAGCCGTTGGGATATTGAAGCGCCCTCGCTTGATTCGTATGCTGGTAGAGTTTCTTTCAACCCGACACCTGAATGGTCGTTCCAGGCCAGCTACGGGTTGATTGATAGCCCTGAACAGCTTCATCCCCAAGTTGATACCGACCGTGCGACGACCTCAGCGAGTTACCACAAGGCGTGGGACGGTATGAACTGGCAGACCACGGCTGCCTGGGGGCTGAACATGAATGACCCAGGCCATACTCTCGACGCATTTCTGATTGAATCAGCGATCAATATATCGAGAACCCATACGGTGTTCGGGCGTTTCGAAACCGTCGAAAAAGATGAACTGTTTCACGAAGACGACCCGCTGCATGGACGGGTCTTTCGTGTCAACAAGATGAGCTTGGGCTATATCTACGACTTCCCAGAATGGAAGCAAACGCAGTGGGGCATTGGTGGGCTTGGCAGCGTCCATTTCTTGCCAAATCGTTTGGATTCCGTGTACGATGACGTCCCATTGTCGTTCATGGTGTTCATTCGCGCCAAACTTTAAGGTCTACAATGGCACTATGAAAAGAGCCGTCTACATCAAAAGTTTCGGGTGCCAGATGAACGAGCGGGATTCAGAGGAAGTGCTCGGGATGCTGGCGGCGCAAGGCTACGACATTGCCGAGCGACCCGAAACGGCCGATGTCGTCCTCCTGAACACCTGCTCGGTGAGGCAGCATGCGGAGGAGCGGGCGATCGGGAAGATGGGCGAGCTCTCCGAGTTGAAGAAGGAGCGGCCGGAGTTGGTGCTGGGGATCATCGGCTGCATGGCCAAGTTGCGGCAGGAGCAGCTGTTCAAGCAACTGCCCAAGGTGGATTTGATCGCCGGGCCGGCTGAGCTGTACGACTTGCCATATCTGTTGGCTGAGATCCAGGAGAAGCGGCAGTCGTGGGCGTGGGGACCAAGCCGCGTGACCGCAGTGGGCAGGGCGTTCAGGCCGCTGGATCAGAAACCGGCCGGCGACTACCGCACGCCGGGGATCAACGCGTTTGTGACCATCATGGAAGGGTGCGACAAGGCGTGCACCTACTGCATCGTGCCCAAGACGCGCGGGCAGGAGGTTTCGCGGCCCGCAGAGGAGATTATCGAAGAGGTCAACCGGCTCACGGCGGCCGGCTACCCGCAGATCACGCTGCTGGGGCAGAACGTCAACTCCTACGGCAAGCGGTTTCCGGATGGCTCCGGCTACAAGGGGCCGCTGGGCCGGCTGCGCCTATTAGAGGAAGATCCTGAGATGCTGCTCGACTTTCCCCAGCTGCTGCGGCTGATCGATCGCCGAACGAACGCCGGACGGGTACGGTTTACCACCAGCCATCCGTTTGACGCCACCGAGCGGCTGTTTGCCGCGATGCGCGACTGTCAGTCGGTGTGCGAGTGGCTGCACTTGCCGGTGCAGTCCGGCTCCAACCGTCTGCTGCGCGCCATGCGGCGGGGCTACACCGCCGAGGCGTATCTCAGGAAAATCGACCTGCTACGGACGCATGTGCCAGACATCAGTCTATCAACCGACATCATCGTGGGCTTTCCGGGTGAGACCGAGGAGGATGTTAAGGCGACCGAGCGGCTGATGCGGCAGGTGCGCTATGAGAACGCCTACATCTTTAAGTACTCGCCCAGGCCGGGCACCGATGCGGCTGCCAGGGAGGATGATGTGCCCCAGGAGATCAAGGAGACGCGCCACCAGCGCTTGCTCGCGCTCCAGGAGGAGGTCTCGCTGGAACACCATCGGGCGCTGGAGGGCCGGACCGTTGAGATTTTAGTTGAAGAGCGGGGCAAGTTTGCGCGACAATGGTTCGGTCGAACCCGGGGCCATCACGGCGTGATCGTGGAAAGCCCTGAGGACCTGCTCGGGCACACGGTGCAGGTCAGCATCACCCGGGGTACTGCACATACCTTATTCGGGGAGCTGCTCACGTGCAAAGAATTATTGCACTAGTCGGTCCGACCGCGGTCGGCAAGTCCGCCATTGCGGTTGAGCTGGCCCAGTCGCTGGGAGCGGAGATCGTCTCCTGCGACTCGATGCAGGTCTACCGTCAGATGACGGTGCTCAGCCAGTCGCCCACCCACGGGCAACGCGCCCAGGTCCAACACCACCTCATCGATTCCGTCGAGCCCACCCATGCCTTCAGCGTAGGCGAGTACCACAAGATCGCCTCGGGCGTCGTCGACCAGATCCTGGCACGGGGCAAGCGGGTGCTCATCACCGGCGGCACCGGCCTCTACCTGAAAGCGCTCACCGAGGGGTTGTGCGAGGCGCCGCCGGCGGATGTGAAGATCCGGGAGCGGCTTTGGAGCGAGTGCCACATCGGCGGCAGCGGCGAGATGTACAACCGGCTGCAGAGCGTGGATTCGGTCGCCGCCTCGCGCATCCATCCCAACGACGCCCGCCGCATCATCCGTGCGCTTGAGGTCTACGCGCTGACCGGCAAGCCGCTCTCCAGCTGGTGGCGGGCGGCGAGCGCTGAGCTGCTGCACGGGCCGATCACGGTGCTTGGGCTGACCCGCGAGCGGGAGGCGCTCTACCAGCGCATCAATGAACGGCTGCTCCACATGGTCTATGAGCAGGGAGTCATCAACGAAGTGCGCCAGCTGCTGCGGCTGCCGCTGTCGCGGAGCGCGAAGCAGGTGCACGGGCTGGCCGACCTGGAGCAGTACCTGACCGGACGGCTGAGCCTGAAAGAGACGATTGAGACCTGGCAGCAGCGGGTGCGCAACTACGCCAGGCGCCAGCTCATCTGGTTCAGAAAAACGCCCAACCTGCAGTGGGTCGAGATCCCGGAAGCCGAGCATCCCTGGGAAACCGCCGATCGCCTGCGCTCGCTGCTGCGAGGCTGGCGCCCGCAGCCGCTCGAAGCGGTCAGTTAACCTGCCGTTCGCGTTTTCTCCCGCATCCCCGTAGCCGCACTTCTCACTCGAGGCATCGATGGCCAGTGAACGCGCTGTGCTCGTCACCGTCGAACTGGACCCGCGCTTCTCCCGCGATCCGCTCTCCTGGTCGCTTGATGAGGAGTCGTCGGAGCTGAAGGAGCTGGCCTCCTCGGCGGGCTGCCGCGTGGTCGGGGAAGTGACCGCGCGCCGCCACGCGCCCATCCCGGGCACCTTCGTGGGCAGCGGCAAGCTTGAGGAGGTTGCGCAGGCTGCGCAGCAGCACCAGGGCCAGGTCGTGATCTTCAATCAGGAGCTCTCACCGGCCCAGCAGCGGAACATCGAAGAGGCGGTGGGGGTCAAGACGATCGATCGCACGCAGCTCATTCTGGACATTTTCGCGCAGCGCGCCAAGTCGCAGGAAGGGAAGGTGCAGGTGGAGCTGGCCCAGCTGCGCTACCTCATGCCCCGGCTGAGCGGGAAGGGCGTGATGCTCTCCCGGCTGGGGGGTGGCATCGGCACGCGGGGACCCGGCGAGCAGAAGCTGGAAGTGGACCGCCGACGCCTGCGCAACCGCATCAGCCGGCTCAGCGATGAGCTGGACAAGCTCGGCCGACGCCGGGAAGCCACGCGAGCGCGCCGCAAGGAGACCGAGGTGCTTGTCGCCGCCCTGGTCGGCTATACGAATGCGGGCAAGACCACGCTGCTCAATCGGCTGACCGGCACCGGGGCGGTGGCGAAAGACCAGCTGTTTACCACGCTTGATCCGCTGGCGCGGCGCGTGCGGCTCCCGAACGGCGAGGCGATCGTCGTGACCGACACGGTGGGTTTTCTCCACCACCTGCCGCACCATCTCATCGAGGCGTTCCATGCCACGCTTGAAGAGGCCAGCGATGCCACCGTGCTCCTGCACGTCCTGGATGTCAGCCATCCGCAGATGGACCACTACGCCAAGGCGGTGGAGGCGGTGCTGGCCAAGCTTGCGCTGGCCGCGAAGCCGCTCATCACCGTGCTCAACAAGCGGGACCAGGTAGCGGATCCCGAACGCCTCACGGCGCTTGAGGCGATGTACGCGCCTGGGGTGGCGATCTCCGCCAAGACCGGGGAGGGGATCGACCGCCTCCTGCGCCTGCTGGAAGAGCAGATTCACTCTTGACAACCCAGGCCGATTTCGTTACACTTTGAGTTAGCACTCATAAATATAGAGTGCTAACTAATGGTGCTAAATGAACGTAAGTGACTTTGAACAAAGAAGAAACAAAATCCTCGAGATCGTTATCGAGGCTTATGTCTTGAGCGCCTCGCCGGTTGGCTCAGAGCTGGTGGCGAAGAAGCTGCGCTCCTCCTTAAGTTCGGCGACGATCCGCAACGTCATGGTCGAGTTGGAGGAAGCCGGACTGCTCGAGCAGCCCCACACCTCGGCCGGACGGGTGCCGACCGACCGCGGCTACCGGTTTTACGTGGACTCGGTGATGGATATCCCGCACCTGTCCGTGGAGCAGCTGCGGCAGATCGGCGCATTGATCCATCCGCAGGAGCTGGACGTGGAGCAGATGCTGGAGCGGGCCAGTGCGGTCCTCTCGGAGCTGACCCAGCAGGCGGCGTTTGTGGTGGTTCCCACGGTCAAGCGCAGCACCGTCAAACAGATCGAGCTGGTGCATTTGGGCGTGCGCAAGGTGCTGTGCGTTCTAGTGGCCAATGAGGAGATCATGACCTCGCACGTGGTGGAGACCGCCGAGCCGATGACGCGCGAGGAAGCTGCGGCCCTGGCCCGCTTCATCAATACCGAGCTGGTGGGGTTGCCCTTCGGCGACCTGCTCGGGTCGCTGGAGCGGCGCATGCTAGCCGAGAGCGACTCCTTTTATCATCTGATCAAACAGTCCTTGAACATTCTGCAGCATGCGCTCTCGACCGAGCCGACCGAGCGGCTGTTCCTTGAGGGGGCGAGCTACGTCGTGGCCCAGCCCGAGTTCAGCCGCGATCCGCGCAAAGCACATGAGCTGCTCAAGGGGCTCGACGCCGAGGAGCCGCTGCTGGGCCGCATCCGCGAGGACCTGGGCTCCTCGGGCGTGAAGGTGCATATCGGGCGCGAGGTGCAGGTGCCGGGGCTTGAAGAGTGCAGCTACGTGACCGCGCCGTTTCTGCTCGGCGAGGATGTGATCGGCGGGGCGGTCGGCGTGCTGGGTCCCAGGCGGATGGACTACCCGCGCGTGCGCGCATTGGCCGAAGGCATGGGGCGGTGCGTGACCGAGCTGCTGGGCCGATGGAATCCATGAAGAAGGAAAAAGAGCACGCGCAGGATCGCGAGCCGGAGCTTGAGCGGCTCAAACGCGAGACCGAACAAGCCAAAGAACAGTACCTGCGTACGCTCGCGGAGTTTGACAACACGAAGAAGCGGCTCAATCGCGAGAAGGAGGAGTTCGTCCGGTACGCCTCCGAGACGCTGATCCGCGAGCTGCTGCCGATCATCGACGCATTGGATCAGGCGCTGGTGGCGGTGGACAAACAGGCCGACCCTGATGCCATTGCCAAGGGCGTGCATCTGATCCACCGGCAGCTCTTGGGGCTGCTGGCCAAAGAAGGCATCACACGAATTCCCACGGTGGGGCAACCCTTCGACCCTCACCTGCATGAGGCGGTCGCCCATGCGGAGACGGCGGACGGAACGGACGGCGCCGTGGTGGAGGAAGTGCAGGTCGGATACACGATGCACGGCAAGGTGATCCGGCCGGCGATGGTGAAAGTGGCGAAACATCCAACGGACAAGGCAGCACAAACCAGAGAACAACCAGACGATCAGGAGGCAACGAACAATGGCTAAAGTCATCGGGATCGATCTAGGCACGTCCAACAGCGCGTGCGCGGTCATGGAGCACGGGCGGCCGACGATTATCCCGTCGGCGGAAGGGACCAGCGTTGGGGGCAAGGCGTTTCCCTCGTACGTGGCCTTTACCAAAGACGGGCAGTTGTTGGTCGGCGAGCCGGCGCGCCGCCAGGCGGCTACCAACCCGGAAGGCACGGTGCAGGCGGCCAAGCGGAAGATGGGCACCGACCACGTCTACCGGATCTACGGCAAGGAGTACACGCCACAGCAGATCTCCGCGTTCATCCTCCAGAAGGTGAAGCGGGATGCGGAGGCGCACCTCGGCGAGCCGGTGAAGGAAGCGGTCATCACCGTGCCGGCCTACTTCAACGACAACCAGCGGCAGGCCACCAAGGACGCCGGGTCGATCGCCGGCCTTGAGGTGCTGCGGATCGTGAACGAGCCCACCGCCGCCTGTCTCGCGTACGGCCTCGACAAGGCGGAGAAGGAGCAGAAGATCCTTGTCTTCGACCTGGGAGGCGGCACGCTCGATGTGACGATCATGGACATGGCACAAGGGGTCTTCGAGGTCAAGGCCACCAGCGGCGACACGCAGCTGGGCGGCACCGACATGGACATCGCCCTCGTGGACCACATCGCCGGGGAGTTCAAGAAGGAGTCTGGCATCGACGTGCGCAACGACAAGATGGCCTACCAGCGCATCCGCGAAGCGGCGGAGAAGGCGAAGATCGAGCTCTCCAACGTGCTCGAGACCGACATCAACCTGCCCTTTATCACGGCGGATGCCTCAGGGCCGAAGCACTTGACGACGAAACTCACCCGCGCGACGCTTGAGCAGCTGATCGGGCCGATCATCAGTCGCTGCCGCGGACCAGTGGAGCATGCGCTGAGCGATGCCAAGCTGAAAGCCGCCGACATTCACCGCATCATCCTGGTCGGCGGGCCGACCCGCATGCCGATCGTCCAGCGGTTCGTCGAAGAGATGGTGGGCAAGAAGGTGGAGCGCGGCGTGGATCCCATGGAGTGCGTGGCGATGGGGGCCGCGGTGCAGGCGGGCATCATCAAGGGCGAGGTGAAGGACGTGCTGCTACTGGACGTCACCCCGCTGTCGCTGGGGATCGAGACGATGGGCGGTGTCTTCACCAAGCTGATCGAGCGCAACACGACCGTGCCCACGCGCAAGGCGCAGGTGTTTTCCACGGCGGATGACAACCAGTCCGCGGTGACGGTGCGCGTCCTGCAGGGGGAGCGGCCGATGGCGGCGGACAACACTGAGCTGGGACGCTTTGACCTGGTGGGGATTCCCGCCGCAGCCCGCGGCATACCGCAGATCGAGGTGGCCTTCGACATCGATGCCAACGGCATCGTGCACGTCTCGGCGAAAGACCTCGGTACTGGCAAGGAACAGTCGATCAAGATCAGCGCGCCGGAGAAACTCTCGAAGGACGAGATCGAGAAGATGGTCAAGCAGGCGGAGCAGTTCGCCGAGGCGGACAAGCAGCGCAAGGAGCTGGCCGAGGCGAAAAACCAGGCGGACCAGCTGGTCTACGCCACGGAGAAGAGTCTCAAGGAGCTCGGCGATAAAGTGAGCCAGTCGGACCGGCTCGCGATCGAGCAGGCATCGCGCGATCTGAAAGACGCGATCAAGTCGGACGACGCCGCCAAGATCAAGCAAGGCACCGAGGCGCTGATGAAGGCCTCGCACAAGCTCGCCGAGGAAGTCTATAAGAAGGCGCAGGCGGCCAAGGGCCAGGGAGCCGAGCAGGGCCAGCCAGGCGGCGCTGAAGAGCCGGCCAGCCAGCCCCGCAGCGGAGACGACAAGGTCGTCGACGCCGAGTTCAAAGTGGAGGATGACAAGAAGTAAGCCTGCATGCCGACGACCAAGCGGGACTACTACGAGATCCTCGGGGTGGCGAAGAGCGCCTCGGTGGATGAGATCAAGCGGGCCTATCGCGGGCTGGCGCTGAAGCACCACCCGGACCGGGTGGAGGCGGATAAGAAAAAAGAGGCGGAGGAGAAGTTCAAAGAGATCTCCGAGGCGTATGCCGTCCTCTCCGACCCGCAGAAGCGGTCGGTCTATGACCAGTACGGCCATACCGGTTTCGACCAGCGCTACTCCACCGAAGACATCTTCCGGGGCGCCGACTTCTCGAGCATCTTCAAGGACATGGGCGTCGGAGGGTCGATCTTCGAGGAGCTCTTCGGCTTCGGCGGAGGCGGCGACGTCTTCGGCGGCAGGGGGAGCGGCCGGCGGGGCAGCCGCGGCTCCGATCTTGAAGTCGAGCTTCGGGTCTCCTTTGAAGAGGCGGCGAAAGGCGTGACCAAGAGCGTCACGATTCCCAGGCGGGAGCTGTGCACGGAATGCCGTGGCGAGGGCGGGGAGCGTGCGACCTGCTCGACCTGCCAGGGCGCGGGCCAGGTCCGGCAGTCCGCGGGATTCATGGTGATGGTGCGCACGTGCCACCGCTGCGGCGGGCAGGGCAGCACCGTCAAGAAAGCGTGCCCGAAGTGCCGCGGCGAGGGGCGTGTCGCAATTGAGCGCAAGATTCAGGTGAAGGTGCCGGCGGGGATCGAATCAGGCATGCGGCTGCGGCTCTCAGGGGAAGGGGAGGCCGGCACTGCCGGCCGAGGCGACCTGTACGTGCATCTGACGGTCGAGCCTCATCCGCTCTTCCGCCGGGAGGGGCCGCACCTGATCGTCGAATATCCGGTGCAGATGGCCCAGGCGGCGCTGGGGACCGAGCTGCAGATCCCGACGCTCAACGGCAACGTCTCGATGAAGGTGCCGGCCGGGACTCAGAGCGGTACCGTCTTCCGCGTGCGCGGCAAGGGGCTCCCGGACGTGCACGAGGGCCGCGTCGGCGATCTGATGGTGCGGGTGGTGGTGGAAACGCCCGTCAACCTGAGTGGGGGGCAGCGCCGGCAGCTGGAAGAGCTGACCAAGGGGTTGGATGAGGAGTCCCATCCGCTGCGCCGATCATTCCTGTCCAAAGTCAAAGAGCTGCTGAAGCGATAATCCAACCATGCCTACCTATGAATATCAGTGCCAAAAGTGCAAGCGGCGCCACGAGGCGTCCCAGTCGATCACCGCCAAGCCGCTGTCCAAATGCGCCAAGTGCGGCGGGCGGCTGAAACGGCTGCTCAGCGCCGGCTCCGGTTTCCTCTTTAAAGGAAGCGGGTTCTACATTACCGACTACCGGAGCAAGAGCTACCAAGACGCCAAAAAGAAAGACCAGCCCCCGGCCAGCGGTGAATCAAAACCTCAAAAATCGTAAGTGGTGGTGGGCGGCACTCGCCGCCTACGCAGTCCTGATCCTGGCCGGCTCGCTCATGCCGGTCGACGTCGATCTGCCGGGGAGCCACCTTGACAAGGTCGTGCATCTCTGCGAGTATCTCCTGTTTGCGTGGATGTTGGTCCACGCGGTGCGAGTGAGCCGTATGCCGGAGCGGGAGTACCGACTCTGGGCGTGGATCTACGCCTTCAGTTACGGCCTGCTGATGGAACTGCTGCAGTGGCTCGTGCCCTGGCGCTCCGGCGACTGGCTGGACGTGCTGAGCAATGCGATCGGAGCGGCCATCGGGGTCTGGTTAGGGGAGCGATGAGGGAACGCTGGAACGTGGTGGCGGCGGAGTTCACGCACCACCTGCCCTATACGATCGTCGGCTCGCTGATCGCGATGGCGGGCGTGTGGTGGTTCGGGGTCCAGCATCTTGAAAACAACCGCACCGACCTGCTGTTTGCGCAGGCGCGGTCGAGCTTCCACCTGTTTCATCCGCTGCACATCTGCCTCAGCGCCATCGCCACCACCTCGCTGTTCTGGAGGCGGGAGCGCCATTTCGTGCGAGCGGTCCTGGTGGGCGTCTTCGGCACGATCATCCCATGCGGGCTCAGCGACTATGTCTTTCCCTATCTCGGCGGACGGCTATTGGGGCAGACGATGGAGCTGCACATGTGCATTGTGGATCATCCGCAGCTGTTCTTCCCGTTCCTGGCGTTGGGAATCCTCTGCGGCTTCTGGGCGGAGGAGCGCTTGACCGGCAGCCACTTGTTTTCGCACGGGGCGCACATCCTCGTCAGCAGCGCGGCCTCGCTCCTGTACCTGATCTCCTTCGGCTTTACCGTGTGGCTGACCGACGTCCACTACGTCTTTCCGGCGTTTGCGATCATCGTGCTGGCGGTCTGGGTGCCATGCTGCATCAGTGACATCGTCATCCCCGCCGCCGCCGCGCGCCGGCATGGAAGCGCGGTCCATATTGCCATCGCCCACCGGCATTGATGGCGGCCATCCGGCCCTTTGCCGCCCTGCGCTACCATCCCACCGTTGCCGGAGAGTTGAGCCGGCTGATCGCGCCCCCCTACGATGTGATCGACCCTGAAGAGCAGGAGCAGCTCTATGGGGCCTCCGACCACAACATTATCCGTCTGATTCTGGGCAAGCAGTCCCCGGCCGATTCGCCCTCTGACAACCGGTACACCAGAGCGAAGCGAGACTTCGCGGCCTGGCGGACCAGGGGCATCCTGCGCCAGGACGCTTCACCCGCCTACTACCTGATCGAGCACGCGTTTCAGGATGACGGAGCCACACGCCGCCGGTTGGGGTTCATTGCGCTGCTCCAGCTAGACGAGGCCACACGGGGCTCGGTCTACCGCCATGAAGCGACGCTGGCCGCACCCAGGGAGGACCGCACGAAGCTGTTGGAGGCGGTGCCGGCCAACCTTGAGCCCATCTTTTGCGTCTATCCGGATGCCGGGGCCGCGGTGCAGGCGCTCCTGGAGGGAGTGGCCAGGCGGAGCGCGCCGACTGTGACCGCCGAACTGCACGGAGAATCGATCCGGCTCTGGGCGATCACCGATGGCTCGATCATCCAGGATGTGACGCGGCGCCTTGAGCCGCTGGCGGTGCTGATCGCCGACGGCCATCACCGTTTCGAGGTGGCGTTTGCCAATCGCAACCGCTACGGCGCGGTCATGAGCTACTTTGCGTCCATGGAGGACCCGGCACTGCGCGTCCGGCCCATCCACCGGCTGATTCAGGGCCCGGCCATCAAGAAGAAGGCGCTGGAGGGGAACTGCCTGGTCGAGCCGGCGGAGAACCTGAGTGCGTTGACCGCATGGTTGAGCCAAGCGGAAGGCCATGGGCGATTTGGGTTGTACGATGGGAGCGCCCTGTACCGGGTGACCGTGAAGCCGGAACGGATGGCCGGGTGGCTCATGGCGCCTTCCGTGCCGCTGCCGGTGGCCACCCTGGATGTCTCGCTGCTTCACGGCTTGCTGTTGCCGGCACTCGGCGTCAACGGCTCGGTGCGTTATGTGGCCGACGCGTCGCAGGCGCTGGACGCGGTGCGGCGCGGCGAGGGCGGCTGCGCCTGGCTGCTACGGGGCATCCCCCTGGCCCAGGTGTATGCGTTGGCCTCTCAGGGGATGACGCTGGCCCCCAAGTCTACCTACTTTTATCCCAAAGTGCCGTCAGGCCTTGTGATCAACCCCCATCCTGTGTTACCATAATTTTTCCCCATGAAACTGTTCAGCCGGCACCAGTCCTCTCCGGCGCGGCGCTCCAAGCGTGAGATTCCCGCCGGCCTGTGGACCAAATGCGACTCCTGCAGCCAGCTCATCTATAACAAGGCGCTGGAGGAAAATCTCCGCGTCTGCCCGAAGTGCGACTTCCACTTTCCCCTGGCCGCCTCCCAGCGCATCCAGCTCACGGTGGATGCCGACAGCTTTGAGGAATGGGATGCAGACCTGCGGCCGCTCGATCCGCTGCAATTCAGCGTGCCCCGGCCCTATGCGGAGAAAGTGGTGGAAGAGCAACAGCTCTGCGGCATGACCGATGCCTGCCTGACCGGCCGGGCGCTCATCGAAGGCCGGGAGGTGGCGCTGGGCGTGACCGATTCCCGTTTCATGATGGGCTCCATGGGGTCGGTGGTGGGCGAGCGGCTCACCCGGGCCATTGAGCGGGCGACGAAGCAGCGGCTGCCGGTCATCATCATCTCCGGCTCGGGCGGCGGGGCGCGGATGCAGGAAGGCATGTTGAGCCTGATGCAGATGGCCAAGACCTCGAACGCCCTCATGAGGCACGACGCCCAGGGCGGGCTGTTCCTCTCAGTCCTGACGCATCCGACGATGGCGGGGGTGCTGGCCAGCTTCGCCACGCTGGGCGATCTGATCATCGCCGAGCCGAAGGCGCTCATCGGATTCACCGGACCGCGGGTCATCGAGTCGACGATCCGCCAGAAGCTGCCGGACGGATTCCAGCGCTCCGAGTTCCTGCTTGAGCACGGCTTGATCGATCTGATCGTCTCGCGTCGTGAGATGAAGGGTTCGCTGGCGCGATTGGTCACACTGCTGCAGCCGTAAGAGGGTCATGGCACAGGTCAGTTTGCGGAACGTCTCGAAGGTGTATGAGGGGGGTGTCGTCGCCGTCAAGGACGTCCACCTCAACGTGGAGAACCGGGAGTTCCTCGTGATCGTCGGCCCCTCGGGCTGCGGCAAGTCCACGCTGCTGCGGATGGTCGCGGGCCTTGAGGAGGCCACCGGCGGCGAGATCTGGATCGACAACAAGCTCGTCAATCACGTCCCCCCGAAAGACCGCGACATCGCCATGGTGTTTCAGAACTACGCGCTCTATCCCCATATGACGGTCTTCGACAACATGGCTTTTGGGCTGCGCCTGCGGGGGTACAGCAAGCGCGAGGTCGAGCAGCGCGTGCGCGATGCCGCGACGATCCTGAGCATCGAGCCGCTGCTCCAGCGCAAGCCGCGCGAGCTCTCCGGCGGCGAGCGCCAGCGGGTGGCGGTGGGCCGTGCGATCGTCCGCAAGCCGGTCGTGTTCCTGTTCGATGAGCCGCTCTCGAACCTGGACGCCAAGATGCGCGTCCAGATGCGCACCGAGATCCGCAAGCTCCACCTGCGGCTCCAGACCACGATGATCTACGTCACCCACGATCAGACCGAGGCGATGACGATGGGCGACCGGATCGTGGTGATGAACAAATCGCTCGTCCAGCAGGTGGCAGATCCGTTGACGATCTATGACCACCCGGCGAACCGGTTCGTGGCCAGCTTCATCGGCTCGCCCCCCATGAACTTCATCACCGGCGCGATCATGCGGGTGGGGCAGGAGCTCTATTTCACCGAGGGGACGCTGCGGCTGCGCGTGGTCAACGAGATGGCCGCCCGCCTTTCGTCCTACGAACACAAACGGGTGCTCTTTGGCATCCGCCCGGAGGATCTGTATGACAAGCTGTTCATCACCGATGCGCCGGAAGACTGCATCATCACCTCGACCGTCGAGCTGGTGGAGCCGCTCGGGGCGGAGGTCTACCTGCACCTGCGCGTCGGCCAGCACGCGTTCATCGCCCGGGTCGGCCCGCACGACCGGCCGGAAGTGAATCAGGACATCGATCTGGTTTTCGACATGGGCAAGGTGCACTTCTTCGACCTGCAGACCGAGGCAGCGATCGTGTGAAGTTCGCTCCATGAGCCGGGCGATTCTCACCTCTCCCGCCGCCATCCGCTGGCTGTTCGCCCTGGCGAACGTGGCGGTTGCTGCTGCGCTCATCACCCTCGCCATCGGCGGCTCCTCCTTCCACGCGGAGCTGATCCGGACCATGGCGCTCTGCGCCGTGGCCCTGGCCACCTACGCGTGGGTGCTCTATCCCTTCGGTGCGAGCGTGGTCGTCAACCTGGCCATGCTGATCTGCGTGGCCTGGGCGTGGGCGTCGGGCCGGGCCGGGTCGCTGCAGCTGGAACTCCTGGCGTTCGGCGTCCTGCTCGCAGTGGCGCTGTGGCGGCAGCAGCAACGGCTGCGCCAAGCCAGGCGCCTGGAGCAGGCGCTGGACGACGTCGCCGAGGAGCGGCGGGTCAAGGAACAGGCGATCGCGCTGGCCAGCCAGGAGCGGGACGCGCTCCAGCGCAAGCTCTCCCGCTACGTCCAGCTCCAATCGATCGCCGAGGAGCTGAGCAACCTCACCGACGTCACCACCATCGCCACCCTGGCGGTGGATCGCGCCTTTGCCCTGATCGGCAAGTCGGACGTCTGCCTGCTCTACCTGGTGGACCATGAGAAGCAGGAGCTGTCGCTGTTTACCTCGAAGAAGCGTGAGCCGATCGCGACCGTGCGGACCAAATTAGGCGACCAGTTCGACCGGTACGTGCTGCGCACCCACCGGCCGCTGCTCGTCAACGACACGCGCCGGGATTTCCGCTTCACGGCGTCGGTCTCGCCCGGCCGGGCGGTCAGCTCCGTGGTCGCGTGCCCGCTTCTGCTGGGCCAGCATCCGGAGGGGGTGCTTCGGCTCGACAGCGCCCAGCCGGGCGCCTATACCCAGGACGATCTCCGGTTTCTCGACATCCTGCTCGATCTCGTGGGTGCCGCTATGACCAACGCCCGGCTGTTCGCGCGCACGCAGCAGCTGGCCATGACGGACGGCCTGACCGGCCTGATGCTGCGCCGGCCGTTTCTGGAGCAGCTCACGCGCGAGCTGGTCCGTTCGGGGCGCAGCCGCGATCCGCTCGCCGTGCTGATGGTCGATGTGGACCATTTCAAGCAGTACAACGACACGTTCGGCCACACCGTGGGAGACCGGGTGCTGACCTCGATCGCGCAGACGCTCCAGCGCGCGGTCCCGCCCGGCGGGCTGATCGCGCGCTACGGCGGGGAGGAGTTTGCCGTGCTGTTGCCGCGCCTGACGCGCCATGAGGCGGCCGAGGTCGCCGAGGGCATCCGGAAGCTCGTCGCGCAGCCGGTGCCCGTCGAGGACGGCGAGCCGGCGCGCCACCCGCGGGCGGGGACG
>Ga0209726_10000768_pt1 | contig 57100 bp, 60 predicted proteins | sample Subgrocontami54m_FD_187453 | JGI IMG/M metagenome (GOLD analysis project Ga0209726, IMG submission 187453) | Subsurface groundwater microbial communities from S. Glens Falls, New York, USA - GMW46 contaminated, 5.4 m (SPAdes) (version 3) | ecosystem: Environmental > Aquatic > Deep subsurface >...
TGGCCCATGGCTATTGCGGTACAGATAGCATTCAACGCCATTGTCGCCGGTGCTATGTATGCGCTCGTTGCACTCGGCTTCAATCTCATCTACAGCACCGCGCGCTTCTTCGACGTAGGTTACGCGGCGCTCGCGGTCGCCAGCGCGTATGCAGTGCTGTATTTTTATAAAACACTCGGGCTCCCACTCGTTGTTTCCATCCCGCTCGGCATCATCATTGCTGCGTTGCTCGGCTTGATTATCGAGAAGATCATCTACCGACCGCTGCGCGCACGGAAGGCATCGGGCACCGTGCTTCTCGTCTCTTCCATCGGCGTTCTTACGGTCGTTCAGGCGCTGATCGCCATTGTATTTACAAGCGAATTCCAGTCGCTGAGCCGCGACATCGGCAGCACACGCGTCTTTCAATTCTTCGGGGGAGCCATAACGGAGACGCAACTCATCATTATCGCCGCAGCCTTTGCAGTGATGATCGCGCTGGGCCTTACACTTCGCTACTCGTATTTTGGCAAAGCTATTCGTGCGATCGCGGATGATGAGGAGGTCGCACGCATTGTCGGCATTCCCTCGGAGCGGCTCATTGGCATCGTCTTCTTTCTAGGCACAGCAATAGGTGCCATCGCTGGCATCGCGATCGGGTTCGATTCCGGCATCCAGCCGACTGCAGGTCTTGCACTGCTTCTCGGCGGCATTATCGCCGCTATTATTGGTGGTATTGGCAACGTGTGGGGAGGTGTGCTGGGCGCGTTCGTTCTCGCTATTGTCGAAAATGTCGGCGTCTGGCTTATTTCGGGGCAGTGGAAAGCGGCCATCGCATTTTCTGTGCTTATTTTGTTCCTTATCTTCCGACCGAAAGGTTTGTTGCAGAAGTGATATGGATTATTTTATTCATGTGGCAATCCTTGCGTCCATCTGGGGTATTCTCGCGCTCTCGCTTGAACTCGTCGTCGGCGAAACGGGACTCGTCTCGCTCGCACATGCCGCGTTTTTCGGCATCGGTGCGTATGCGACGGCAATCCTTCTTAAGATCGGGCTCAATTTCTTCTTCGCCGCGCCCCTTGCGATGGCAGTCGTTGCCGCTGTCGCGCTCGCGATAGGGCTTGTCCTCTCGCGATTCAAGGGCGATATCTACATGCTCGCCTCGCTCGGATTCACCAGCATCGTCTATAGCATTTTCCTCAATTGGCAGAGCGTGACCAACGGCCCCTTAGGTCTTCCGGCTATTCCGCGCGCCTCGCTCTTCGGTTTTAGCTTCAGCACCATCATGTCGTATTTCGTGCTCGTCATTATCATGCTTGCGCTCGTCTACGCGTTTTGTAGATGGCTCACGCGCTCGTCATTTGGCCGCGTGCTGCATGCCATTCGCGAAGACGAAGAGGCGACGAGCATCTTCGGCTACCGCACGACGCACTATAAATTGCTCGTCTTCGTTATCGCAGCTATGTTAGCGGCGCTCGCGGGCGGGCTCTACGCGAGTTACATCTCTTTTATCGACCCGTCGAGTTTTATGGTCGCTGCTTCCATCTTCGTCCTCGCGACCATTATCTTAGGCGGGCTGGGCAATGTGCGTGGCGCCATCCTCGGTGCGTTCATACTCATCATGTTCCCAGAAGCGCTGCGCTTTGTCGGCTTTCCGGCCGATATCGCGGCGCAATCGCGTCAACTCGTGTACGGCCTCGTCCTCATTCTTCTGATGCTCTTTCGCCCGCAGGGTATATGGGGGACCTTTCGCCTATGAGTATTCTCGCCATACAAAAACTGAGCAAGACCTTCGGCGGTGTGCGGGCGCTCGACGCCATTGATGTTTCATTCGAAGCGGGTGAGATAACCGCGCTCATCGGGCCCAACGGCTCGGGCAAGACGACGCTCATCAATACGGTAACCGCACTTTTCTCGCAGGAGAGCGGCACTATCTTCGTGCACGGAGAAGAGCGGCAGCGCATCCGGCCGCACGAGATCGTGGCGCTGGGCATGACGCGCACCTTCCAGAGTATGCGGCTTATCGAGCAAATTTCTGTGCTCGATAATATGTTCCTCGCGCTCACCGAGCGCGGCCCTTTCCGCGCCCTCATTGAGCAACGCAATGCTTCGCACGAAAAGCATGCCGAGGAAATCTTGAAGAAGATTGGGCTGTGGGAAAAGCGCCATGCGCATGCCGAAAAACTTTCCTACGGCCAGCGCAAACTCTTGGAGATCGGCCGTGCGCTCGCTGTGGATGCGCGGGTGTATTTCTTCGACGAACCGTTTGCTGGGCTCTTTCGCGAGATGCGCGCCATCATCTCGGATATTTTGCGCGAGTTGCGGGCAAACGGTGCGGCCGTCATTTTGGTTGAGCACGATATGGCGCTCGTGCGCGGCTTGGCGGATACGTGCTACGTGCTTGATTCCGGCAAAGTGATCGCGCACGGTACCGTTGAAGAAGTGCTACAAAAAGAAAACGTTATCGAAGCATACTTAGGAAAATGAAAAAAGAACTTCTCTTACAACTGCACAAGGGATCCGTGCACTACGGCGGCATCAAAGCACTTGATGATGTATCTATCAGTGTCGATGAGGGTGAAATAGTCGCGCTCATGGGGCCCAACGGCGCAGGCAAATCGACCGTGTTGAAGGCGCTTTTCGGCCTCGTCCCGCTCGCGCATGGCCAGGTGCTCTTGCACGAGCAGCACATTTTGCCGGTCCCGGAGGCAATGGCTGCGCGGGGCATCGCATTTGTCCCGCAGGGCAGGCAAGTTTTCAAACATCTTACCGTGGAGGAAAATCTCGAACTCGGCGGCTATGCGCTGCCACAGCGCGGTGACATCGCAAAAAATATCGAAGAAGTATTGCGCCTCTTCCCGATGCTCCGCGGCAAGTTGCGCGAGGAAGCCGGAGCGCTCTCCGGCGGGCAGCAGCAGATGCTCACCATTGCCCGAGCGCTCGTCGCCGACCCGCGCGTGCTGCTTCTCGACGAGCCGTCGCTCGGCCTTTCGCCCAAGATCGTCAAAGAAGTGTTTGCACTCGTACGAGAGATCAATCAGCTGCGCCGTATCGCTGTCGTCATCGTCGAGCACAGCATCAAATCAGTGCTGGGCATCGCCGGGCGGGTGTATGTCCTCTCCCACGGGAGGGTCGTCCTTGAAGAGCAAGCAGATAAGGTAGAAGCGAGCGGTGCGCTTGAGAAAGCGTTCTTCGGCAAACCATGAGCACGGAAGACAGATTGCGCGAGCGGGCACAGCGTGCCATCGAAGAAAAAGTATTTCCCGGCTGTGTGATCGGTATTGTTCGCGCGAATGATCAAAGGGAAGTGCTACCTTTCGGGTACTTAGCATATGAATCGGATGCTCCGGAAGTTTCAGCCAATACGATCTATGACCTTGCTTCAATAACAAAGTCCATCCCCACCGCCTCACTCGCACTCCTTTTTGCCGCAGCAGACCCCCCGAGGTTAAACCTCGGGGGGAGGGTGGTTCAATATTTACCCGAGTTTCAGAATGACCACGGGGCGACTATCGAAGATTTACTTCGCTATCGCGTGCGTGGGCCGCGCATGTCCGAGCTGCGATACAAGACATTTGAAGAAATTCGTACTCATATTTTTGAACATGGATTCGATGGTCCACCAGGCGATCCGGCATACACAAATCTCCCTGCGTTTCTGCTCGGCATTATTCTTGAGCGTGTTGGCGGAGAGATTCTTCCGGCGCTCGCACACCGATACTTTTTCGAGCCGCTCAAGATGAACGACACGACATTTTTCCCAGCAGCACCGGACACATCAAACTCTACCGGTCGGCAAAGTGTGATGCGGTTCGATTTTCGTGTTGCGCCGACGGAAATTGTTTGTGGCGTTGAAGTCCGGGGAATTGTGCATGACGAAAGTGCTCGCATGTTTGCCAAGCGCCGTCGTGCAGTGGGGCATGCAGGGCTATTTTCCACGGCACCTGATCTTCTGAATTTTTTGGAAGCAGTATTAAAAGGAGAAATGGGGTCGGTGCGCGAAGGGGCAGAACGGGGATTGGGATGGCAGGTCAGTGAGGAGTGGATGGGGAAAGGGCGGAGTGCAAAATCATTTGGGAAGACAGGTTTTACCGGCACTTCGATAGTTTGTGACACCGAGCAAAGCATCGGATTCGTGATTCTTTCCAATCGCACCTACCCGCATCGTCCGCCCGACACCTCGGCCATCAATTCCTTCCGCGCCGATATTGCTGGTATCATCTTCAGATGAAGGATATCGTTTCCATCATCACGCCCACGTATAACCGCGCCGCACTGTTGCGCACTGCGATAGAAAGCGTTCTTGCGCAAACGTATCCGCATTGGGAATTGCTTGTCGTTGACGACGATTCAACGGATGACACTGTGGCGATGGTCGCTTCCTTCAACGAACCGCGCATCCGTTATGAAAAAGTACCGCATGGCGGCGCATCACGTGCGGTCGGAGCCGTGGGGGATTCACTTTTTCTATTTCACCGTCACGGATTTGGCGATGTTGCGCGGTTTGTCGACGTTGTTGCCCTTGGCCTTCGCCATGTGGTAGGCGAGGAGTTGGAGGGGAACGATGTTGACGATGGCGCTGGTCTCCTTCGTATCAGGCACGTGCAGGTAGGCGTCGAACGCATCATGGCGCTCGGGCGCAACGCCGAAGACATCGGCACCGCGCGCTCGCACTTCGTGGATTGCGTTGAGCACATCGGATTTCACGTCATCATTTGATAGCGCGGCGATTACCGACACGCCCGGCTCCATGAGCGTGATGGCGTAGTGTTTCAGGTCGCCCGCCGCTATGGCATGGGCGTGTACGTATGCGCCTTCAATCATTTTCACCATGCCTTCTTTGATGATCTGCAAGTTCTGCCCTTTACCGAGCAAGAAGATGTGCTCTTTTTTGGCAAGTTTTTTTGCATGGCCAACTATTTCTGCTTGGTATTTTTTGTTGGCGAGCATTTTCTCGATCGCGCTTGCAGCCGCGCGTAGGTTTTGCTTGCCTTCCGCGAGCTTACCTTGCACCGCTTTGGCCACCAAATATCCCCACGCGATCTGCGAGACGAAAATTTTCGTAGACATCACGCAGATCTCGGGACCGGCGTTGGCCATGAAGGGGAAATCCGACATGCGCGTCATCATGCCCCCGGGCATGTTCACATGCGATGCGATCAAAGATTTTTTCGCTTTTGCATGTTCCAAGACTTCCAAGACGTCCGCCGTTTCGCCGCTTTGCGACGGCGCAACGAGGAGGTCGCCCTTGCCGATGAGCTTTCGATAATCATTGGCTTCCGCGCCGATAAGCTCTCTCGCGTTAATGTTGCCAAATTCGCGCAAATAGTAGGCAGTCTGTGCGGCAGCAGCACCCGCAGTGCCCGAGCCGATGCAATACACCTGCCGAGCTTTCTTGATCGCGGATGCGAGCTTTTTGTACTTTGCGTCTTCTTCGGCCACGACTTGTCGGATCACATAGGGTGCCTCCATAATCTCTTTTTCCATGAAGTGCTCGTGCTGGCCCTTATCTACCGAGACGTCTTTGAGCAGGTTCTTTTCCCATTCGGGTTTCATCTTTTTTCCGGTTGCAATGTTGAACACCTCGAACTTTTTTTCTCTACAGACGGTCATTTCTCCGTTCTCAAGGACGAGGACGTCGGCCACGTGGGGCGCAAAAGAGAAAACATCGGACGAGAAATACAATTCCGAACCGCTTGCCGAAACGCCCAGGACAAGCGGGGAGCCGTTGCGCGCGGCGACGATGTCGCCGTTGTCCGCGAGCACGATGACGGTGTTGCGTCCGTGCAATTCTTTGAACGCGAGCCGCACGGCTTCCTCCAGCGATTTTGCCTTGATGCGTTTCTTCTCGACGAGCCGTACGATCGCCTCAGTATCGGTCTCAGATACGAATTCGTACCCTTCTTGCTGCAGCATCGCTTTGAGCTTGCTCGCATTTTCCACGATGCCGTTGTGCGCGAGTACAAATGATTTATCCGATGCGTAGTGTGGGTGCGCATTGGGCACCGATACTTTGCCGTGTGTCGCCCAGCGCGTGTGGCCGATACCGACCGTCGCCTCCGGCAGCCCCGGCTTCACTTTGCTCACGATACCCACTTGTTTTTCTACTTTTATTTCGCTCGCGTCTAAGACAGCTACACCCCACGAGTCGTAGCCTCGATAATCAAGCCGGCGCAGCCCCTCCATCACGGCATCAGTCGCGTCGCGTTTTTCGCCGACGTATCCAAAAATTCCACACATATGTAGTGCTTTCTAGTTTTTAATTGAGAAAGCGACTCCGTCGTTTGTTCTTTGTATACGTTGTTGCCAACTCATTTTGAAACAAACGTTACGACACAGAGATGCCGAAGGGTTTCCGCAGATACTATCGCGTTTGACGCGATGTCCGATCGTTGGCTGCCTGAGCAAACCAACCCCCTTCCTCGTAAACCCACAAGTCAGACTTGTGTGTACCACACGCTTATTACTCATAATCGCTTTCTCTATATAACGATACAACGAATGGGGCTGTAGGGCAAATGAAGAAAAACCCACACAGTCAGACTGCGTGGGTTCGAAGGCGGGCGTGCTCACGGCACGCCCGCCCCAAAGAACGTGCTAGTGATCGATTAGCCGCAAGGCCATCTCGATCGCTTCATCGGCATGATGCGTCCACTCGCTTTTGTTCCATGACGAGATTCTCTGCAGGACGAGATCGTCATGCGTAGTATCTCGGTAACGCACACCGAGCAAGGCAACCATTGGGATGTCCCAACGTTCGGCCGTACGGAAGACTTCTAGGTTGTCATATCCGACAGTGATGATGGCATCGCATGAGCGGGTAAACACGGATATCCGCGATTCATATTCTGTCCTTTCGCCATGTATCCCATCCGTCATAATCCGGATCGCACCGTCTTTGCAGGTAACCAGTTCCTGTTTGCGATTGCACAAACCGATTGCAAGGCCTCCAGTACTTTCGGCACCCAGCGCCGCTGCATCAGTCAGTTCTCTATAATCGCGCTCGAAAAACACGATGTGCCCTCGGCGTCCGATCTCAGCGCCGACTGCAAAGAGAGCACTTCGAATTGCGGCTTTCTCTTTTTCACTTAGGCGCATAGAGGTCCAGCTATCTTTACCGTCGCCCCAACGATCCTTGACGACTTCAATGTAAGAGCTCTGCGCGATAACGCCGATTTGCAGTTTGCGTGCCATTTCGATTTCCTTTCGCTCTGGTTGATTAACGATTCCCATACCGCTCGAACAGATCACGGTATTCGGCCACCTCTTCGTCGCTTGCCCATCCCCAGAAGGGGTAGTAAATGACGCGTTCGCGCGAGCCGTCTTCTTTCTCACGCCAGCATGGCTGAATGTCGTACATCGGCATGATTTCGCCGCTCCGCCCGAACACGTAGACATTCCTCCAGTTTTTCCAATAGCCCGTCTCGGCGATGAAGATTTTTTCACGATTCCAATCCTCCAAGACGTACATTTTTTCTGTGTAGTCGTAAGGAGACCTCTTTTTGCAAAGGGCGACATCCCCCGGCGGTTCAAATCGTGGACCCCAGTCGTGCGGCATGATCCTACTTTCTGTTGTGAATGAACATACTCTCGCGAACAAGAAACCCCCTCGCGAGAGGGGGTTGAGTTGATCCGAAAAAATACTATCAACGCAATCCTCTCCCGCGCGAGGCGCGTGCGTGATGATGCAAACGATTGATGATGAGGCGGTAGCCGCCGAGCTCGCCTTGGAGCCATTTAGAGACGCGAGCGATGGTGGTGGAGCTCAGGCCTGTTTTCTTTTGGATCTGCGAATAGGGGACATTGGCAGAGAGCAATTCGGCCGTCTGGAAGCGTTTGGCGAATTCAGCAATCTCTTCTTCGGTAAGCAGATCACGCAAAAAACGCTCCGCTTCGTTTGCGGTTTTAAGCGCCAACACAGCATCAATAAGAGCCTTATTTTCCTGCCTTTTCCAATCCATACGGGCACTTTAGCAAAGTGCAGTACTTTAGTCAAGTGGAGTCAAGTAGAAGTGTGGACAGGTCTCCTTGCATAATTTTTCAAAAGGTGTACAATTTACAGATGAACTCCATACCGTCATATTTCTACATTCGAACGCGAGCATCCTTGAGATTCGAGGCTGCTTAGAGCGTTGGTGATCTACACAAACTTTCAATCGCGGCCTCGAATCTCGAGGTCGTTTTTCGTTTGGTGCGATCTTAACCGAGCGCACTCGACGGTGCGTTCTTTACAAAGAGGGGAAACATGCAGGAATGCGCCTATTGCCGCAGGAATATTCCCGAGGGAAGAGAGGTAACCCATACCGACAACCAGCCGTATCATGGGCGGTGTCGGAATCTGGTGGTCATCCATAGTATTTCACCGGAAAATTATCCTCGTCGAACCGATCCTGTGTCGTCCGAACAAGATGGGAGGTGATCATGGGTATGCCAACATTCCGCATTCTCGCGGAGAAACTGCAAGCCGAAGGCTGGCTTCACACCAGGCCACGCGAGCTGGCTCGCCATTTTCACAGCGATCGGGCCGTACTGTTCAAGACCAGCGAAAAGGTGGGTGTTCATACACCATACGCTTTTGCCCTGCGACGGGAACCGACCGAGCAGAGGTCGGAATGGCCTGTGCAGGTCTGGATCGACGGTGCGTATGAAAAGCGGATAGTCGCGGAAAAGCTTCTGCGCGATCTTCTCGAGAAGACGAAGATCCCGGGCACGCGCCTTGTGCTGGCGAGCGCCGACCCGCATGTCATTTTGGCCGCTCAAGCCTGTGGCTGGGGCCCAAATCCCGACGGTGGCCATCCTCTGCTCGTGGTGAGCTGAGGTCGAGTTCAAATTGGGGCGCGCGCGGCTTGGCCGTGCGCGCCCTCTCTTATTGTCGCTTAGCCCAGAGCTCCTTGAGGGGTTCCATTTTGGAATCCTATCAGATCTTGATGACCTTTTCCCAGGGGCGATCAGCGACGCCTGCCCGACTCCCATCGGGAGGCGGGCCGAAGTGGCCGTAGGCGGCCGTAGCTTGATAGATGGGGCGGCGCAGGTCGAGGCGCTCGATGATGGCCGCTGGGCGGAAGTCGAAATGCTTGTTCACGATAGCCGTCAGATTTTTACCCCTGTCATCGAAGGCTTCTACCATGACCGGCTCAGCGCGGCCGATCGCGTAGGCTACACTCACGAGCACTTTTTTGCCATAGCCATTGGCGACGAGATTCTTTGCGACAAATCGGCACATATATGCCGCCGAGCGATCAACTTTCATCGGCTCTTTGCCCGAGAAGCAGCCGCCACCGTGTGGCATGAGACCGCCGTAGGTATCTACCTGAATCTTGCGGCCCGTCAGACCCGCGTCGGCCATAAAGCCGCCTTGCACGAAGCGACCGGTGGGATTCACCAGTATCTCGATGTTTTTGGTCGAGCCCAGTATGGGCGTGAAAAGATGCTTGATCAATTGCTTGCGTATTTCTTCTTGTGACACTTTACTGTCGTGCTGAGTCGAGCACAGCGCGGTCAACACTTTTCCTTTGGATACGGTGACTTGCGTCTTGCCATCGGGGCGTAGCCATTTGAGTGTGCCGTCGCGGCGGAGCTTTTCGAGCCTTCGAGCAAGCGCATGGGCAAGCACCACACCAAGCGGCAGCATCTCCTTGGTCTCATTGGTGGCGTAGCCATACATAATGCCCTGGTCGCCGGCGCCGCCCGTATCCACGCCCTGTGCGATGTCGGGGGATTGCTGCGCCACGCGCACGATGACTTCAAGCTTGTCGGTGTAGCCAATATCCTTATAGACCTTGCGGGCTATCTTTTCAAAATCTACCTTTGCTTTTGTCTTGACCTCGCCGCCGATCATAAGCGTGCCGTGCGAGCCAAAGGTCTCCACACCGGAGCGGGTAAGGGGATCTTGCGCGATCATGGCATCAAGAATCGCATCGGATATTTGATCGCAAACTTTGTCGGGATGCCCTGCAGTGACGCTCTCGACCGTGTATCTCTCTAATAGATGAAACATAGGGATAGATTTTAGGGACTGGGTAATAGGGGTTAGTAAATGCAAACAGAGAATCTTATAATAATTAATAAACGAAAAATCTCCCGAATAGGGAGATGTTTTCGCAAATATCTTCCCATAAGGGCTGGTTGGCACCGGCCTCAACAAATCGTTGAAGTGGTTGTCGGCGGTTCATAGGGCCAGTCCCTCCCCGCGCTCTTGATACTTTCACACACCTGCGCAGGATTCTATACATTGCGCATGTGCCGCGCAAGGGGATAATGTACCAATGAGAAAAATCGTATTGGCGTCAAGTTCGCTGCGGCGCCGCGAAATACTTCAGCATGCGGGCATTCCATTCATCGTCGACCATCCCGACATCGAAGAACATAAGCCGCAAGGCGTTTTGCCCGCACAATTGGTGAAGAATCTCGCGCTTGCAAAAGCTCTTGCTGTTGCTCCTCGGTACAAAGACGCCATCGTTATTTCAGCAGACACCATTGTCGCGTTCGGTAAAAAAATATGTGGCAAGCCTCAGGGCGAGAGAGAAGCGCACACTATCTTGCGCACACTGTCTGGCAGGGAGCACGTCGTATGGACGGGATTTTGCATCGTTGATACACGATCGGGCGAGTGGATCGTGCGTGCCGAAAAAGCGCGTGTGTGGATGCGCGACCTATCTGATCGCGATATCAAACGGTACACCATCTCTGGTGAGTCGCTGAAAGCAGCGGGCGGCTATTCCTTACATGCCGGCGGCTCCGTCCTGACGGAAAGAATAGACGGCGATATCAACACCATCCTCGGCCTGCCACTTTCCGCGATCCTCAAAGAGCTTAAGAAATTCGGCGTTCGCGTCTGATCCGTCGGCTGGCCAACGCATTGCGCTTGTCCTCAAAAAGGTATACAGTGAGCCAAATTATGAAGAAAATCGTCCGCATCGGCGGTGGCAGTGGCGGCTACACGCTCTTGCGCGGCCTCAAGGAATTTCCCCTCGATATCACTGCGGTCTTTACATCCTTCGACTCCGGCGGCTCCGCGGGTATTCTGCGCGACGAATTTGGCGTACTCCCGCCGGGGGATGTGCGCCGCGGCCTCCTAGCACTCGCCGATGAGAAACAAGCCGAGATCTTGCGCGAGTTGTTCAACTTCCGCTTTGAGAATCCCGCCCGACCGAAGGGCATCGGTCATTCGGGCGGAGGCAATAGCTCTCTCTCCGGTCACTCTTTTGGTAATCTTTTCTTGGTCGCGCTTGCCTCGATCTATGGTGGTGAGATCGAAGGTATCCAGAAAGCATCAGAACTTCTTAATATAAAAGGTAAGATTTTTCCCGTATCACTCGACCAATCCAATGTACATGCGGTCTTGGAAGATGGCACCCAGATCGTCGGTGAGACCAATGTCGACATTCCGAAACACAATGGCGACCTGCGGATCAAAGAAATGTTCCTCGATCCGCCTGCGCGCATTTACGAAGGGACCGCCGCGGCGATACGATCAGCGGACATCATCGTCATTGGTCCGGGTGATCTGTATTCCTCGCTGGTACCGACCCTGCTCACGGTGGGTATGAAAGAAGCGCTTGCGGCGAGCAAGGGGAAAAAGATCGTCGTGTGCAACCTCATGACCAAATGGGGAGAGACTAACGACTTCAAGGCCTCCGATATGGTACGTGAGCTTTCCCATTACAGCGGTATCGAGAAATTCGACTATGCGATCTGCAATACCAAACAAATAGAGCCGAAACTTGCAGCAAAGTATGCTAACGAGAAGCAGTACCCGATGGTATGTGATGAGGCGCTTTCGAGGTACGCCAACACGGTCATCACGGGCGATTATTTTATCGCCGCCGATATCGCCCGCCATGATTCTGAGAAGTTGGCGAGAGTCATTTCTGAGTTATGATGTCTTCTATGCGTGGGTGGTGGATAGTGGTCGTTGCGCTACTCCTGATCATTGTCGGGCTCTTGGTCGTGTTGGTTGTTGTACCTACCCCATCAGCGCCATCTGCTCTGGTGGCCACTTCTACAGTTCCTACAGAAACCACTGCAACGACCTCGCCGCTCTCAGAGCGCATCTTGATAACCTCGCCCAAGCAAAATGCGACAGTGGCGCACATGTTTGATGTCGTTGGTCAAGCACCAGGCAATTGGTACTTTGAAGCGAGTTTCCCCGTACAGGTGCGCGATGAAGAAGGTAACGTCGTTGGACGTGCGGTAGCCCAAGCCCAGGGCGACTGGATGACGACTGGAGCCGTCCCGTTCACGGCGAGTGTCACCATTGATGCGGCCTATCACGGCGCCGCCAATCTCATTTTGCTCAAAGACAATCCCTCCGGTTTGCCGGAGCACGACGATGCGGTGGAAATATCCATCGTGATAGAGTAGCGGTATGACCCAAACAGGTAGGGCACCAGCGACGATCTTGGCACTCGGCATCATCGTAGCCGCCCTCATTGGCGCGTATGCTTTTATCAGCGTTCGCTCTGCCGACAATACGATCCAGGTAACCGGCTCTGCCATACAAGACGCGACGGCTGACACCGCGAAATGGACGGTCTCGGTGTCGCGTATTGCAACACAAGAGGAAATTGGGTCGGCGACCAGTCGCGTCGCGGATGACGCACAGCAGGTCATCAATTTCTTCAACACTGCCGGCATCACCCCTGAGAATATCTCCACAACGCCGGTCTTTGCGGACCAGGTATATTCATCTGACCCAAACGCGCCGACCAGGTACAATGTGCGCGAAGACATTTCGATACAATCCAACGACCCCGCGCTCGTCGAGAAGCTGTCCAAACAGATAAGCTCGCTCGCGCGGAAGGGCATCCTCGTCTCGCCGCAACAACCTGAATACTATGTGACAACCCTGCCGAAACTGCGCGTCGCGCTCATCGGGCGCGCGGTGCAGGATGCAAAAGCGCGCGCCATGGAAATTGCCAGCTCCACGGGTCAGCATGTGGGCGCACTGAAAGCCGCCTCGAGCGGTGTGGTGCAGGTCATGGAGCCTAATTCGGTGGACGTATCAGATTACGGCTCGTACGACACTCGCACGATCGATAAGCAGGTGATGGTCACCGCCCGCGCCACCTTTTTCCTTAAATAGCATATGGATCCCGCGCGTCGTGCGCGAGCACGCAAAATGGTCGTGTGGCTGAAGTCGCATTACCCAAAGCCCAAGAGCGAATTGTGCTACGCAACGCCCTTCCAATTCGTGGTTGCGGTGATGCTCTCGGCGCAGTGCACCGACAAAGTGGTGAATCGGGTGACCGAGCCGCTTTTTAGGAAATACAAAACACCTCACGATTTCGCACGAGCAAACCTCGCAACGTTCACTAAAGAAATTTCTTCAATAACTTTTTTCCGCAACAAGGCCAAAGCCGCCATCGCGTCAGCGGAAAAGATAGAGTCAGATTTTGATGGCAAAGTGCCCAAAGACGAGAAAGCGCTCCAAACACTGCCCGGTGTCGGCTACAAAACGGCGCACGTCATCATGGGTGAGTTGTTCGACGAGTGGTCAGGGATCCCCACCGACACGCATGTGCGCCGCTTTGCATTGAGGTTTAACCTCACTGACAGCAAGGATCTCAATAAAATCTCAAAAGATCTCGAAGCCCTCATCCCGAAAAAAGATTGGAAATACGTCAACAACGGCCTCGTGCTCTACGGCCGCTACATTTGCAAAGCCAACAAACACGACTGCGCGCAGCATGGTCTAACGAAATTATGGCCGGAAGCGGCGAAGCGATGGCCGAAAGCGAAATAATCAGAAACCGCGTTTGAGGCGACGGGCGGTTTCCACTGCGTAGTTGATGATGTATTTTCTACTTAATGGCATATCCATGGCATGCAGATATTCTTCGACGAAGCCGCCGAAGCCTTTTTTGAAAAGCGAGAGGCCCGCCCATGGGTGGCGGGGTTTGTTCTCCGGCGAAATACCCCAGAAGTTGTACAGTGTACAGCCGCGGCGCTTGGCTTCTTGGATGACCCGCCACTGAAGCAAATAGGAAACATTCGAGCCGCTTGCGTCGGAGAATGAACCCGAGTGGTGGTAAAAGGCTTGTCCGTTGTAGAAGATAATGACGGCCGCGGCAACAATGACGCCGTCGTGCTTTCCAAAGAAAAAAAGCGCACCTGCCTGCGCCCCGCCTGCGCGGGCAGGAGGCAGGCCCTGATCTGCGGCAAAGAGTTCAAATTCCTTTCGTAAGTCGCTTTTTTTGAATACGGTAAAGCGTTGGCGTTTTGCGGTCGCCTCGTACACGGGCCAGAATTGTTCGATATCGTCGGGATTCGCGCTCTGCATGATCTCGACTCCTCCTGCGTCGAGTTTTCTTATCAGATAGCGGGTCGTCTTGCGCATCTCTTTAAGCAGTTGGTCTTCCGGCTTGGTGATGTCGAGCATCCACGCCAATTCTGGATGCATGTGTATGGGCGCACCGCGGAATCCCATAGAGCGATATATCGCTTTATTTTCTGGCGTGTCGTGCGCAAGAGGACAGACGCGCAGGAAGACGCATCCTTCGACGGTGGCTATAGCTGTCGCGCGCGCGAGGATCGTGCGCGTAACGTTGCTCTTGTTCTCACTGCGCGCAATGACCGGGCCGTGCGGTATCAAGATAAAGGATCCGCGACGCGCAGAGATCTTGATCAAGAGTGCGACAGCGACGAGATCACTGCCACGCCTCATGCCGATGCGGAATATCTTCGAGCCACCCTGTGCATTCGTTTCGCCCCAATCCCATGATTGCAGAAAACTGTGCGGCTGCTCTGCATGCAAAAAAGCCTCCCACTCCTCTTTACGAATGACAGCTTCAGGATCGTGTTCCATGATCGTGTGCAAGAAAGCGATGTACCTCATCGGCGATCTGCTTCGCCGTTTCGGACGAGACGTTGATATGCGTCGGTAGGTTTACGATGGTGTCGGCTACACCCTCTGCGTTCGGACAGGTGCCATAGCGATACGACGTCTTGTCGATATATTTTCTGGGTGCTATCGGCGCATCGTACCAGATATCGCTCACGTGTATCCCACGCGTGCGCAAGTATGTTATCAATCCGTTTCGGTCATGCACGATGATAGGGAAGCGGAGGTTGGCGGATCGATCTATAGATGCCACGGCGCTGCGGACGCAGACGCTCGGGTCCAAAGCAGCAGCGTAAATGTGCGCGATGCGTCGGCGGTGCTGTGTCAGATATTCCAATTCTTTGAACTGCGACAGCGCGATACCTGCTTGCCAGCTTGGCATCGTGCGCAGCTCGCGTTCGCCATCAAGCGGACGCGGCAACAGATGCAGTGCGCGGGCGATCGTGTGGAGGAACTTCCCGATGCCGAATCTGTACCAGAAGCGGATTTTCCATGTGGTGATGGGATACAGGCGTTCTTTCGCCTGGCGACCCAGAGATGGAGTGTTCTTCGGTTCGGTGATATATGCATAGTGCGTGCCCCGCATCACGAGCGCGCCACCGGAAACAGAATCGATCACTTTGTCCTGGCTGAATGAGAGAATGACGGCATCGCCGAGCGTGCCCGCCTCGACTCGCTCGCTCGTCGGGCGAGGCTGGCCCGCCTCCGTGCCATCTTCATACACGGCACCGATCGAGTGCGCGAGGTCTTCGATAAGTGCGATACCGCGCTCTTTGCACAGTGCGGCGATCTCTTGTGCATTGCATGGGTAGCCGAGCGTATTTTGAATGACGACTGCTTTGATGTTCGCGTTCGTTTCCAGCGCTGCGCGCAGCGTTTCCGCAGAAAAATCCAGCCCGTCTTCGGCGATGTCGAGAAAAATCGGCGTGTATCCACCGTCCACCACCGCATCGTGGAGCGCGATGCACGTGAAGCCGTTGATCGCGACCATTGCACCAGCCTTGTCGCCAATGATCGCCCGAAGTCCGAGGAGTAGTGCATCGCGGCCTTTGTACGTCAAGGTCGCGCGGCCGCCGTATCTTTTTTCGAGATACGTGAGCAGTTCTCGGCGTTTTGAGTCACGTCCGAAAGAGAAGAGTATCTTCAGTGCGGGCACGAAGGTGTGATTCGAACCGAGTGAGTTGAAGGTGGTCATGCAGAGATAAAATCGAGAACGAGGCGCGCGACCTCCTCGGGATGTGTGATGTGCGGAGAGTGCCGTGCTCCGTCGATGACGACCATCTTCGAGTCCACGATGCCGCGATGGATCGTTTCACCCGCTTTCCTCGGCGTGGTGCGGTCGTCGGTCCCCCATATTACGAGGGTTGGTGCAGTAATGCGGTCAAGGATCGTGCGCGCATCGAAAGCGACCAGGTTCGTCATGGTCTTTTTCATGTTGGGCGTGGCGCGACGGTAGTCTGTCTCACGGATGAGTTTATACAAAAATGCACGGATAGTATCCGACCGCGTGATTGCGCCACCTACTTTCGCCACGGCGCGAAAGACGGTACGCTTGATCTTGCGGAATCCGGTGGGCGGGATGCCAGCGCTGTCTTCCAGAATGAGCCGCGCGACACGCTCAGGATATTCCGCTGAGAATGCCATCGAGATGCGGCCACCATTGGAATGGCCGTAGAGCATTACTTTTTCCTGGTTGCCGATCGTTTCCTTCAACCATTCGACGTACTCATCAAGTGTCCACACAGGGTCAGTGCCGTCTGAGAGTCCGGGAATTTTGAGAAATTCGATATCGACCACCCCTCGTGCTTTGAGTATGGAGACCAGCGAAGCCCACGTGGCATCCGGTTCATACGTCCAGCCGTGCAAGATAAATAATTTCATACTCCCCATTGTGCTCTCTTTTTCTGCCACACGGGCTCGCGGCGGCACAATTTTTCGACATCCTTTTTTTCGGCGAGCATGTGCTCGATAATACCCTCCAAAAATCGTGCGCCTTTAAATACAAGAATTTCTCCACCTTCAATGGCATTCGGCAGAGCGTTTACCACTTCTTCTGGATATATATACGAATCAACTCGTACGCTGCTTTTCTCGAGTATCGGAAGCACGAATTTCCGGCTGCGCGGGCCCACCAACATGACGCGTGCAAAGTTGCCATGGGCTATCATCTGGGCAACTTTTTCGTGCTCTTCGCCTTCGTAGCCACCCTGCTCGGTCATGTCGCCGAAGACGAGCCATTTTTTGTCAGGCAATTCTTTGACGAGGTTCAAGATCGCCTCCACCGACGAAGTATTGGCGTTGTACGAGCTATCGATGATGGTCGTATTCTTGATGCCGCGAAAGATAGAACTGCGTCCCGGCGGTTGCGTAAAATGCGATAGGTCGGTGGTCGGTTGGATACCGAAATAGTGCGCGACGGCGGCGGAAGCGGCTATTGAGCGGAACGCTTCTTGGGGCAGGAGGTAGGGGAGTGAATAACGCGCCCCATACAGTTCAAATTCCACTCCTGCGATCGACACGCTGTAGCTTTGCAGATCGCGCTCAGTAATACCGGAAACTGTTGCGTGCGTGCGCTCCGCCTCACCCATAATTCGTGCATCGTCGCTATTCACGATGCAGAGCTTGCTCGCGTGTTCCAGAAAGTATCCATACTCATACGCAATCGCCTCGTCGACATTCTCGAATATTCCACTGCGGACCGTGTATTCAAATTGCGCGCTGTGCGTGCGTGCGCAATTGAGCCACACCACCACTTCGGGCTTCAACATCTCGCTCAAGAATTTTCCCTCGCCGGGGCGGTCGCAATCGGCTTCGACGACATATATCGTGTCGGAAGGCGCCGTGCCCCATGCGCGAAGTGGCGCCTGAAAGGCGAGCGCGAACCATCTCCAGCGCGAACCGGCCGCCGTCTCAAGATCGAGAATGTCGAAGGGAATGCCGAAACTGCTGTTGCGATGATGCGTATAGCGCGCTTTCGCGCCGAGCCGTGCCTCCACCATATGCAGCGCCGTCGTCTTGCCATTGGAGCCAGTAATGACCACGATGCGCGGCTTCCACCGGCGGAGGCGTATGTTTGCAAAGAACCCAAAATACGCCGCTACCGGAAAATACAGAGCATTTTTGAGCCGTTTCAACATCGTCCAAGAATACTACAGACGGGCTCGCCGAGCGACGCTCGGGAGGGTAGTATGTTTCCATGAACGATAAGCGAAGGGTTGCCGTGTTCGACGTAGATGGAACCATCTTCCGCTCCAGTTTGTTGATAGAGCTGGTGCAGGCGCTCATAGAGAGCGGCGCATTTCCAGGAAGCGCGCGAAAACTATTTGAACACGAACAAGATCTCTGGCTCGATCGCGAGGGCGACTACCAGGCCTACATCGACGCGGTCGTAAAAGCCTTCCGCAAACACCTGAAGGGCGTACACTATGGCACGCTCGCCGATTGCGCGAAGCTCGTGGTGGACGCGCACTGGAAACACACCTATCGCTACACGCGCGACTTGCTCAAAGAACTGAAGCAGAAGGATTATTTTCTGCTCGCTGTCTCGCACTCGCCCAAAACCGTGCTCGACAAATTCTGCCCGCGCCTCGGTTTCGACAAGACCTACGGCATCCTCTACGAGACCGGTCCGCAAGACCTTTTCACTGGCGAAGTGGTAGAGGAGCATCTCATCGCTAATAAAGCCAACATCGTTCGCCGCGCGGTCGAAAAAGAGAACCTCACGCTCGCACACTCTATAGGCGTGGGGGACACCGAAAGCGACATGCCGTTCCTGGAACTGGTCGCCAAGCCCATCTGCTTCAATCCCAATCAGAAACTGTATCGGACGGCCAAACGACTGGGATGGAAGGTCGTCGTTGAACGAAAAGATGTTGTCTACCAACTCTGACATCAAAAAGTTCCGACAAGCTGTCTGGAACTATTACAAAAAACACGGGAGAAATACTCTTCCGTGGAGAAAGACAAAAGATCCATACAAAATTCTCGTGTCGGAAATAATGCTCCAGCAAACGCAGGTGCCGCGTGTGATAGAAAAGTACGAAGAATTCCTCAAAGCATTCCCGAATGTTCGTGCACTGGCCAAAGCGCCATTGTCAGACGTGCTTAAGGTCTGGAGCGGCATGGGCTACAACCGCCGCGCAAAATTCTTGCGCAACGTCGCAAAAACCATCATGCTAACTTTTCGCGGTCGCGTGCCGGTAGCACGTGACGATTTGAGAGCATTGCCAGGGGTGGGGCCCTATACCGCCTCGGCGGTGCGGGTTTTCGCGTTCAATGAACCGGACATTCTCATCGAAACCAACGTCCGCGCGGCCATTATCCATCATTTTTTTGCAGATACACTTAAAGTACGCGACCGCGCAATCTTAGTGTATGCGGAAAAAGCGGCGAACGGGCAAGATCCGCGCACGTGGTATTGGGCGCTCATGGATTATGGCGCGCACTTGAAACGCAGGGGTGTGCGCAACAATCACCGCAGTGCACACTACACGCGGCAGTCGAAGTTTGAAGGAAGCCTACGACAGGTGCGGGGGATGCTATTACGCGAATTACAGTCTGGCTCGCTTACCGACGCCGCTGTGAGGCGACGCCTCGAGGCGTCGCCTCTATACGCGAAGGCGCTGGAGGGATTGGCACGGGATGGGTTGATTCAAAATAAAAAGGGAATGTGGCGGATTGCATAAAACACGAAGGCGCGGGAGCGTCTTCGCGCCCGCGTCTCAAGCGAATAATTCGTAATTGCTCGAAGCGAATGGATGCATTATCTCGTATGCTCTATAGAGCTTGTTTTGATATTCATCTGAGAGGTAGTCTTTACGACCCAGCAGCTCTTGCGCAATACTCTGGAACTCCCCGCTCGTTCGCATCGCTTCCCGGAACGGAGCACGTTGACGCCGGGACTCGCCCCAGGAATCAATATCGCCGACCGGGCCGACGAAATGCGCATAGAAGTTGTTTCCCTCTAACCGAAATTTGAGAGGATTAAGTAGGGGATCATTATTTGGCACTCTCTCCTCTCTTTGCGGTTGTCGGCCGACATTAAAAGAGCCGCTTTCTATCATACACTGACGATAACCGGGATAACGATAGGGCGCTTCAATGTTCGTTGTAGTAGGAAACGGGAGACTGATTCGGCGAGGTCGTCGCGGGCGTTGTCGAGGTCGGCGGCGCGGGGATTTTTCATTGAGGTTTCGACAGACTTGCGGATGATGAGACGCGTCTGGTCCATGAGGTCTTTGTTGTCGCGCAGGTACACGAAGCCGCGGGAGATGATGTCGGGGGATTTGTGGAGTTTGCCCGTGCGGCGATCCACCGTGGCCACCACCACGCAGAACCCTTCTTCACCGAGCGCCTTACGGTCGCGCATGAGGACTTCCGAAAGCTCGCTCACGCTGTGGCCTTCGACCACGCGCAATTCAGAAGGTGCCATCACAGGGAGCCGCACGATCTTCTCGCCATTTTTTATCTCGAAGATGGCAGAGTTGTCGGGCACCACACAATTCTCCCGCGCAGCTCCCGCTTGCACCGCCACGTCGCAGTGGACGCGGAGCATGTAGTGGTAGCCGTGGACGGGGATGAAGAATTTGGGATGCATCTGCTGGTGCAGCCAGAGCGCTTCTTCGCGGTTGCCGTGGCCGGAGGCGTGTACATCGCTCGTCTGGTAGGTGATGATGTGTGCGCCTTGGCGCGAGAGATTATCTTTCATTTTTTGCACTGCCATTTCGTTGCCGGGGATGACGGATGAGGAAAGCACGATCGTGTCCTTGGGTGTGAGCGTGATGTATTTGTGATTTTTATTCGCAATGCGCATGAGCGAGGCGAATTCGTCGCCCTGCGCGCCGGTCGCCAGCACGATGATCTTCTCCGGCGGATATTCGGCCATGTTTTCGGTCTGGATGAATGAGCCGTCCTTGAATTTGAGCAGCCCCAGATTGCGCGCGATCTCGAGATTGGTCTTCATCGAGCGGCCGTCTACCACTATTTTGCGGCCCATCGCTTCCGACACCGAGACAATATGAATGAGGCGCTCGAGCTGCGAGGCAAAGGTGCCCAGAATGATGCGTCCCTTCGTGTCGGTGATGATGTTGGCGAGCGTGTCGAAGACGACGCGCTCGGAGATGGAGAAGCCGGAGCGATCCACGTTGGTGGAATCCATCATGAGCAGCAAGACTTTGCGATCTTTGAAGATCGCAAACTCCTTCACTTCGCCTTCGGTCGGGATGCCCTGGTCGTGATCGAGCTTGATATCGCCCGTGTGCACCACATCGCCCCACGGCGTCTCGATGATGACGCCCATAGAGTCCGGCACGGTGTGCGTGACGTTGAAGAAGCGCAGGGTCGTTTTGCCCAGCGTGATCACTTCGCCGCGCTCGACCTCTCGAATGGTCAAGGGTGTCTGGGTGAATTCTTCCTGGCGTTTCTTGATCATCTCTGCGGTAAGGCGGCGCGTGTAGATGGTCGGATTGCCGATACGCTCGATGATGTAGGGGATGCCGCCGATGTGGTCGAGGTGACCGTGCGTGATGATGACGCCGCGAATTTTGCTGCGACGCTCTTCGAGGTAGGTCGTGTTGGGCAAAATGTAGTCGATACCCGGCGTCTCGACTTCGGAAAATTGGAATCCGCAATCGATGATGAAGATGTCGTCGTTGAATTCGACCGCGACCATGTTGCGGCCGATCTCTTCGACGCCGCCGAAGGGAATAATGCGCACGGTGTCCGGCGCGAGCGCGGGAATGGTCTCGGCGCGCGCGCGACGGTCGGCCGAGGGGCCTTGGTGTTCGAGGCGGAGCTTGCTGGGCCTACGCGGCGCGCGCGCTTGGCCGCCAAAGGGCCGCCGACGCGGGCTGCCGCCCGGACGCGGCCCTGCCGGTCGCGCATGCGACGGACGGCCCGTGCGCGGGTTGTGATGCGGTCGTTGCGGATGTGATGGATGTGACTGGGGCATATGCCGTGTTGTTGATTTAGTATTAATTTTTTTGTACCTCTTTCGGTGCGAATATCGCCCACACATACTCGGTATCGGTATACCATTGGTACACATTGGCGAATCGATCGGCGGGCACGGTAAGTGCCCCGAGTGCGATACCCCGTATATCACCGGGGACGACATAAAGAAAGTCGGGCGCGTATAAGAAGATTGCCGGAACGTCTTTGATGAGCGTTGTCGCGAATTGTTCATAGAGCTTATCGCGCGTCACACGCTCGGTCGTTGCACGTGCTTGGCCAAGGAGCGCGTCGGTCTTTGCGTTGGCGTACATCGCAAGGTTCAATCCCGGGTCGTTGCGTTGGCTTGAGTGCCAGAAGGCATAGAGATCAAGCTCGGGTCCGACGACTTCGCCGAACAGGAGCGCGTCGTACGCGCGCGGACGGATAACGTTGGTATTGAGCTGGGCCAGCGGATACACCTGCACCCCCACGTCGATCCCGGCGGCCTGCCAAGCGGCAGCGAGTGCGCGGGCAGTTGCTACGAGCTCCGGCTGATCGGCAGTGGAGAGAGTGAAGGCGAGTGTCTTTTTGTTCTTCTTCCATCCGCCAGCTGGTGGACTTGCTGTATCAAACGTCCAGCCCCCTTTTTGCAGTATCGTGCGGGCCTTTTGCGCGAACTGTGGGGAAACGGTAGTCGAGGTAGCTGTGCGTTCAGTGATGTCTGTGAGCGTGATCGGCATTGCAGGCGAGGCATCACCCAACAGTCCGGGTGGTATAGGTCCATCCAACACGACACCGTGCCCGCTTAAGGCCTGCGCCACGACAGCTTTCTTATCGATCGCCGCATCAAGGGCTGCACGTACGGAGAGGTCGGAGAGGATGGCGTTGTGCGATTGGTTGAAAAAGACCCCGAACGTGCGCGGTAGAGGCACGTGCGCCCCGGCAACATCACTCCGCTTGATGTTCGCAAGCTCGCTCGTTGAGATACCGGCTGCAGCGTCGATATCTCCCGCGTCGAGCGCTTCCATGAGCGCTTCCTGGCTCGCGAAAAAAACGAACGATATACGTGAGAGGTATGGCGTGCCGAGCGTATAGTGTGAGAACGGTACGAGATCGTAGCGCTCGGCACTGCCGGTAGAATCTGTCACTACCTTCGAGATCTTGTATGGGCCGCTTCCCACCGGATGCGTGTTGAGCGGTGTGAACGGAAACTCCTCCGCATCGATGCTCTGCCAGAGATGCTTCGGCAGTATCCCGAGCGTTGTGTTCTCGATGAATGGCGCGTACGCATGCGGGAGCGTAAAGACGATCGTTGTCGGGTCCGGCGAAGATGTTACGACACCGGTCCAATCGGCGCGGTGCGGCGAGTTGATGCTCGGATCCTGTGCCTGCTGTATGGTGAAGATCACATCGTCGGCAGTTATCGGGGTGCCATCGTGGAATTGCAGATCGGACCGTAATGTGAACGTGTACGTCAGCCCATCTTGCGAGACGGAATAGCTCTCAGCCAGGTCAGCGACGATCGAGCCATCGGGCAGCGCCCGCGCAAGACCGGAGTAGACGAGCGCCGTGAGGTCTTGATCGGCCTGTGAGATCGAGAGGAGGGGATTGATAAATCGTGCGGGACCCGTCTCTCCCTCGATGAGAGTCCCGCCCGTTGTCGGCACGACCACTGATGCGCGTGCATCAAGATTGGCCAGCATGACGAGCGTGGATAGGCACAGGAGTGTAGCAAACAAGTAGAGCGTAAGGCGCTCGCCAGGGCTGAATCGCTGGAGGGCGTTCTCGAGCATTGAGAAGTATCGGAAATGACGCCGCTGTGTCAGACGACCTCTCCAATCAGAGGACACCGCTTTGAGCGTTTTTCTATAATCACTATTATCGGAATACCGTTCCATATGTGGAATGCACTATTGAAATGATTGCGCCGACTTCTGCGCCCTCTCGCCACTATCCTATAATGACGTTACCTACGAGAGCCAAAAGTGCCGAAAGCGCGAAAAGAATACCGAGCACGATGCTTGCCGTAAAAAGCGTCTTCTCGAATCCGCGTCGGGTGTGGAATCCGGAACTAAAGTTGTCTGCCCCGAAAGCGCCCCCTAGGGATGCGCCCGTACGTTGCAGCAAAATCGCCGCTATGAGCATCACAGCGAGAATGATCTGCACGATGGGCAGCAGTCCTTGGAGGAGAGCCATGCGGGGGAAGCGTACCATGCTCCCTTCGAGGGTGCCACTTATCCTGTGCATTATACACCCCTAGGAATATTGTGTCAAATTGCTCACTCGGGACTTGACCCGCACGTACCACTTGTATATATTGAGCCCTCCTTAAAAACCTTTTATTAGTAGTAATGAAGATATAAGATATATATGGCCAACACAAAGACCAGTAGTATGAAGATCCAACCCACCGGCGACCGCGTGCTCGTGAAGCGCGAAGATATCGCGATGAAGAAATCTCCCGGCGGTATCATCATCCCCGACACGGCGACGAAAGAGAAATCCAAGATCGGTGTGGTCGTGGCGGTGGGCGCAGGCCGCACCAACGATGAGGGCACGCTCATTCCCATCTCCATCAAGCCGGGCTCCAAAGTCATCTTCAATGCTGGCTGGGACAACGAGGTGGACATGGGAGGGGAAGATGAGGAATATTTCTTGGTTAAGGAATCCGATGTCCTCGCCGTTATTAAGTAATTCAGTCCCTCGACAAGCTCGGGATCATGTTTTTCTAAAACTCATTATCATTCGTTAAGAAAAAACTATGGCAAAACAAGTAATTTTCGATCAAGATGTCCGAAGCGCGCTCAAGCGGGGCGTGGATGTGGTGGCCAATGCGGTCAAGGTAACGCTCGGCCCCAAGGGGCGCAACGTCGCGCTCTCCAAATCGTGGGGTGGCCCGACAATTACCAATGACGGCGTCTCGATCGCCAAAGAAATTTCGCTCGCCGACAAATTCGAGGACATGGGCGCGAGCATTGTGAAAGAAGTGGCCACCAAGACCAACGACAAGGCGGGCGACGGCACCACGACCGCGGTGGTCTTGACGCAGGCGATCATTCACGAAGGATTGAAAAAAACTGCGCTCGGAGCCAATGCCATGATGGTGCGGCGCGGCATCGAAGCGGCATCGAAAGACGCGGTGGAAGAATTGAAAAAAATGGCACGCGAGATAAAAGGGAAGAACGACATCCGCCAAGTCGCCACTATTTCCGCCGAAAGCGAAAGCTTAGGCAAGATCATTGCGGAAGTCGTGGAGAAGGTGGGTAAAGACGGCGTGGTCACGGTGGAGGAGGCACAGACCACTGAGATCGGCTACGAATATGTGGAAGGAATGGAATTCGACCGCGGCTATATCTCTGCCTACATGATAACGAATGCGGAACGCATGGAATCTGAATTGCGCGACGCGCCCATTCTCATCACCGACAAGAAAATTTCTACCATCAAAGACATCCTGCCGATACTTGAAAAGGTCGCGCAAAGCGGCAAAAAAGATCTCGTCATCATCGCCGACGACGTGGACGGCGAGGCACTGACCACCTTCATCATCAATAAACTAAAGGGCGTCTTCAACATTCTCGCGGTGAAAGCGCCGGGCTATGGCGATCGCAAGAAAGAAATGCTCGCTGATATCGCCATCACGGTGGGTGGGCAGGTGATTTCCGAAGATATCGGACTCAAGCTTGAGAACGCGGAACTCGCCATGCTCGGGCGCGCCGCGCGCATCGTTGCCACCAAAGACTCGACGACCATCGTCGGTGGCAAAGGCAAGAAGGGCGACATCACCGAGCGCGCTGCGCAGCTCCGCACGCAGCTTGAGAACACCGATTCAAAATTCGACAAAGAAAAGATCGAAGAGCGCATCGCCAAATTGACCGGTGGTGTGGCGGTCATCCGCGTGGGGGCGGCGACCGAGACAGAAATGAAATATTTGAAAGACAAGATCGAGGACGCGGTGAATGCGACCAAGGCCGCTATCGCCGAAGGCATCGTGCCGGGCGGCGGCTCGGCACTGGCAAAGGTGTCGGACAAACTCGCCAAGAAAGTAGACCCCAAGGCGCACGATGAATACACCGTGGGTTATCGCATCTTGCTTACTGCGCTCAACGCCCCGCTTCTCCAGATCGCCAAAAATGCGGGACGCGAAGACGGCGCCGTCATCCTGAAAGAAGTTGCATCAAAAGCCGCGGGCTGGGGCTTCGACGCAAGTGCCGAATCGAGCGAACCGACGATGGTAGACATGTACGAAGCGGGCATCATCGATCCGGTCAAGGTGACGCGCCTCGGCGTGGAAAATTCCGCATCAGCAGCGGCGGTCTTGCTGACCACTGAAGCAGCGGTAGCAGATATTCCAGAAGATAAGAAAGCAATGCCCGGTATGCCTGGTGGCATGGACGGAATGGATTAGCGCTCCGGCGGCACTGCCTTTTCGAACTTCGTACTCTGTGGTGGTTTCAATATATATCACCACTACCGTATGTCTTGACGGTTTGAACGGGTCGCGCGCGAGGTTCGGAAAGGCAGTGCCGCTTTCGCTTAGTTGGAGGAAAATGCTATACTCCTTTCATGATTACATACATCCTCATTGGCGTAGTCGCCCTTGTCATTCTCTGGCTCATCTACGCCTACAACCGCTTCGTCACGCTGACGAATCGCACTGAAGAAGCGTGGTCTGACATCGATGTGCAGATGAAACGTCGCTACGACCTCATACCGAATCTCGTGGAGACGGTCAAGGGCTATGCTTCGCACGAAGCAGGCACCCTGCAGAAGGTGACCGAGGCGCGCACGAAGGCGATGGGAGCCCAGACGGTCGCGCAGCATGCAGAAGCGGAGAATATGCTCACCGGCGCACTCAAATCCCTCTTTGCCGTATCCGAAGCCTACCCAGATCTTAAGGCCAATACCAATTTCGTCGAGCTGCAGCGAGAACTCTCTGACACCGAGAACAAGATTCAGGCGGCCCGGCGCTTCTACAACAGCGTCGTGCAAGAGCTGCAGAACGCGCTCGAAATGTTCCCCTCGAATATCGTCGGATCGGTGTTCGGCTTCAAGACCCGCGAATTCTTCCAGCTCAACGAAGCCGAGGCTGCTGCCCGCGAGCCAGTGAAGGTGCAGTTTTAAGATGGCAAGTCTCTACACGCAGCAAGGCAAGAACGTATCACGCACGTGGCTCTTGATGGGCGCCTTTCTCATCATCGTCATCCTCATCGGCTGGGGAGCCTCATATTATTTCAATAGCAGCGGCGTGCTCTACATAGCGGTCGCATTCGCGCTCTTTATGAACGTGAGCGCGTACTGGTTCTCCGACAAGATAGCCCTCGTCTCCACGGGTGCAAAGCTTGCGGACGAACATGAATACCTCGAATTACATCGCGTGGTAGAGAATCTCGCTATCACTGCCGGGCTCCCCAAGCCGCGCGTATACATTATTCAGGATGCCGCGCCCAATGCTTTCGCCAGTGGGCGCAACAAAGAGCATGCGGTCATAGCGGTGACGACAGGGCTCCTCGGCATACTTAGCAAAACAGAACTTGAGGGCGTCTTGGCCCACGAACTCTCACACATCGGCAATCGCGATATTTTTTTGATGACGGTTGCAGTTGTACTCGTCGGCTTCCTTTCTATCCTTGCAGACATCTCGCTCCGCATGAGTTTGTTCGGAGGAGGAGATAGGGATCGCGACAACAAGAATCCGATCGCGCTGATTGCCATCATCGTCGGCATGATATTGGCACCCATCGCCGCCCAGCTCATCCAGCTGGCCATTTCGCGCAAGCGAGAATTCTTAGCAGATGCCTCGGGTGCCTTGCTAACGCGATACCCTGAGGGCCTCGCCTCTGCTCTACAAAAGATCGGATCATATCCGGCACCGATGCGCCGCGCTTCTACCGCGACCGCGCACCTCTTTATATCCAACCCCTTTGGCGCTGCCGCGTCGCGCCGCGGTGCTGGAGCATTTGTAAGAAACCTCTTTAGCACGCACCCGCCGGTAGGTGAGCGGATTGCCGCATTGCAGGGCATGAATGTAAGTTGACCACTTCACGAATAATCTGTACTATTTTTGAGACAGTGGGCTAGGGGGCCCCACTTTTGTCTTTGGGGGGAGACACATGAAAGTTTTGGTCTTTAGGTTGGAAGAAAAGCACGGCAAACGGATACCGGTATTGATCAAGACGATCGAGATACCCAGGCATTCCGTGAACGTATATATCACAGGACCTTCGGACCTTGAACGCTTGTTCATGCCGGTAGAGCCACAACGTGCGCCAGCCGCGCCCGCGAAAAAACGTCGCAAGGGCCACAGAGGCGGGAGACGTCGCTGGCGTAGCGGCACGATTTTTCACCTCGTCTTCTAGGGTACAGATAGAGACCCAATGAGGCGGCCGCGCTTGCGCGGCCGCCTACGCTCTTTTATATACTCTCGTGCTCGCATATACTGCGCATCACGGAGGCGTCGGATAGTGGTTTATTCCACCGCCTTGGAAAGGCGGCATACCGCAAGGTATCGTGAGTTCGAATCTCACCGCCTCCGTTTTCAAATATGCCAGAGTCTAAAAAAAGACATCATCCTCATACTCGGCGATGGAGGAATTGATGGGTGTGTTTGTCGCAGGAGTGTTGAACTCGGGACATCTTAATTTGTTGTTCACGAAAAACAAGGTATCATCAGCCGTTCATTCTGAAATTATTCATGACGCATTCGCAAAAATGGTGGGCGCTCGCGTTTCTGGTACTGGCGCAGTTCATGATCGTGCTCGATATCTCTATCTTGAACGTCGCGCTGCCCTCTATCGAGCGGCAGTTCAACCTCACCGTGACCGATCTCCAATGGATCGTAACGTCTTACACCCTGTGTTTTGGCGGGTTCCTCTTGCTTGGCGGTCGCGCGGCTGACTTGTACGGACGTAAACGCGTGTTCATCTCCGGCGTGACCTGCTTCACCACCATCTCGCTCCTGATCGGCGTTGCCGATTCGGCCGCGCTCATGGTGCCGCTTCGCGCCTTACAAGGCCTCTCCGCCGCCTTCATGTCGCCTGCGGCACTCTCCATCATCCTCACGCTTTTTCACGATCAGCCAGAGCGAACAAAAGCACTTTCGATCTGGGGCGCTGTCTCCGCTGGCGGTGCCACTGTCGGGCTCTTGCTCGGCGGCTTTCTCACGCAGTATTTGAATTGGCGATGGAATTTCTTCGTCAACGTACCGGTGGGCATTCTTGTGGTTATCGCGGCGTGGCATCTTCTCCCCGAGCGTGAGGAAGAGGAGAGCGACAAGACGCTCGATCTGCCGGGAGCGATCGCCATTACTGCGGCGCTCATGCTCTTGGTCTACACGCTCTCGCAGGCCAACACCTGGGGTTGGCTCTCGGGTGCCACGCTTGTCGGGTTCGTCGTTGCACTTTTTCTTTTCGGAGGCTTTATCATCAACGAATCGCGCGCCGAGCATCCGCTGATGCCGCTCTCAATATTTAAGATCGGCAACATCGCGGCGGCTGATCTGGTCCAACTGCCCATCACCGCGAGCATGTTCTCAATGTTCTTTTTCCTCACGCTCTATGTGCAGAATATTTTACACTATGGTCCGCTCCAAGCAGGGCTCGCATTCCTGCCATCTTCGATCGTCATTGGCATTTCTGCAACCCTCGCACCGCGCCTCATCGCGCGTGTCGGATATAAGCCGATACTCGTCGTGGCGCCGCTTTTCCTCGTGGGCGGGTTATTCACATTCACGCACCTCACCCTGACGGGGACCTATATGGACTTCCTGCCCGGCCTGCTTCTGATGGCAGTGGGTCTCGGCTCGTGCTTCGTCGCGATCGCGGTGGCGGCCACGTCCGGCATTCCCGGCCACGAATCCGGCCTTGCTTCGGGACTCTTGAATACCGCCCAGCAGATCGGCGGATCACTTGGCCTCGCTATCCTCTCAAGTGTCGCCGCGGCCACAACGGCCACATCCATCGCGCTCACTCCAGGAGCGGCAAATGGACTTGCCCCACTGCTGAAAGGTTTCCACAGCGCTTTTTACACGGGCATGGGATTTGCACTCGCGGCATCGGTTTTCGCCCTCCTCTTCATCCGTCAAACAAAAACGAGCGCAGTGCACATCCCCCCGACTGTCTAAAAAACAAGAGGATGCATTCTACGACTACCACCAGCACATGGACGGCGTCCCCACTCCCCACGTCCATCCCGCAGGAAAAGGCACCACAATCTGCCTTCTTTCTTTATCATAATTCGCTATACTGCAGGCATGAACATGGAAAATACGGAAAATAGTCATCTCTTTCGAGGCAACCCCGAAGATCATGCTCGAAAAGCAGAAGCAATGCGGGCACCACCATTCGAGATAATGACCGGTCAAGTTCCAGAGTCAGTGGTACATCAGCTGATGGAAGATCAGGTCTTGATGAAAGAGTTGGCTTCGGCACAATGGCCTACAGACGAAGCGTCATGTGAACTGGTCGGGATCCGTCGCGGATTAGGGGCGGAACAAATAGCCGCCGTGTCCAAGCATCAACGAGACATTGCGATGCAGAATAAAGGGTCCGGATCGATCCATTGATAATGATCATGATCAATGAAAGTGTCTGGCCTGTGGCGGTAGCCGCGATCGCGGCGACCCTGATCGGCTACGCGTGGTACCATCCGCGTCTCTTTGGAGCGCTCTGGATGCGGCTCCACGGCACCACGCCAGCAATGGCCGAGCACGGGGCCAAGCGTGCACGCCTCTATACCGTCCTCGGATTTGTATCGTGCGTGGTCGTCGCGTACATCATGCGGGCACTCATGATAGGGCTCGGCATTATGGATATCGTGTCTGCTGTCCGTCTTGGATCTTACATGTGGCTCGGATTTGCGGTACCCATACTGCTCGGTTCGGTCTTGTGGGAACATCGGCCGCTCAAGCTCTATCTCATAAACATCGGGTACTGGCTCTGCGCGCTCATCGTCATGGCCGTTATACTTGTCTTATGAGTGGTATGAACGCACTGCTGTGGTTCGGCGGTATCGTGCTGATCTTTGCGGGGATCGTCGCGTTCGAGCTCGCGCATTTCGGGGACCTGGCAACTTCCAACGGTGCTCCGACCCCGCCGTATACGCTCACGCTTGATGGCGCGACGGTGCATGTGATCCTCGCGCAAACTCCCGCCGACCAGGAACGGGGTTTGAGCGGTAGGGACTCACTGGCCGCCGACGAAGGCATGCTCTTTGTCTTCCCCAAAGACGGTACGTACTCGTTCTGGATGAAGAACATGAAGTTCTCGATAGATATCATCTGGCTTTCTGTGGAAGGAAGGGTCGTCGACATCGCCGCGAACCTATCGCCCGGGACCTATCCACGCAGTTTCGCTCCCCAAAGACCGTCCCGCTTCGTTTTGGAGGTACCGGCTGGCTTTGTAGAGGCACATCGCGTTCAGATCGGCGACAGTGCTCAGCTTCCGTGAGCCCGACGTAAGGTCTCGGACTCCGATCGGTCCGCGCATCGAGTTATCCACTTTTTGTTCTGATATTTTTCATGTTTGCAGGAGTACAATGAAATTCCTTTAATCAATAACGTTCATGCGCATGACAGACACAACCACCCGGCACAGCAGTGTGTCGGCAGTAAAAACCACCCCTAGTACTCAGGTAGGGTCGGCACACCTTGTCCCGCACATGGCGGGGAGGGTGTACCAAAAGTACCTACCCCAGATACAGAAGCGGGATGGTCGGGTCATGTTGTTTGAATTTCCCAAGATAGCGGATGCCATTCGTAAGGCAATGATTGCTTCTGGCGAGGGCTCGGCCGACGAAGCCGACGTCGTCGCCCACAAAGTGGCTGGCGAAATGATGCGCATCGCTAAAACGTACAAGAATTTTCTCCCCACGGTGGAGGGCTGCCAGGATGAGGTGGAGCGCCAGCTCATGCTCTCCGATTATGTCGCCACCTCTAAGGCCTACATCCTCTTCCGCGCGAAGCGCGCCGAGCTTCGCAAAGAGCAGGGGAGCGTGCCCGAGCACGTAAAGCAGCTAGCAGAGGAATCGGCGCAGTATTTCAAACACAACCCGCTGGGAGAGTTCGTCTACTTGCGCACCTATGCACGCTGGATCGAGAGCGAGCAACGCCGCGAGACGTGGATCGAGACGGTAGATCGCTATGTGAATTTTATGAAAGAAAATCTCGGCGACAAACTCACGAAGCGCGAGTATGCCGAAGTACGCGAAGCGATTTTGAAGCAAGAAGTAATGCCCTCCATGCGCGCGATGCAATTCAGTGGCGCGCCAGCCAGGAAGTGCAACACGTGTTTTTATAACTGCTCGTTTACTGCGCCGGTCAAATTGGAGGATTTTGCCGAGATCATGTATCTCTCGATGCAGGGCACCGGCGTGGGCTTTGCGGTGGAGAGTCAAAACATCGAGCAGCTCCCGCAGATCCAAAAGCAAACCGGTGAAAAGCTGAAGACACACATCATCGATGATTCCAAAGAGGGCTGGTGCGACGCGCTCACGCTCGGGCTACGCACGTGGTACGCGGGCAAGGACATCGAATTCGATCTTTCGCTCATCCGCCCTGCAGGTTCGCGCCTCAAGACGATGGGCGGCAAATCGAGCGGGCCAGAACCCCTGCGTTCACTGCTCGATTTCGCGCGTGAGCGTATTTTGAAGCGACAAGGCAGGCGCCTGCGCACGATCGACGCGCACGACATCATATGCAAGATCGGTGAATGCGTGGTCGCGGGCGGCGTGCGCCGCTCGGCGATGATTTCCTTGTCCGACCTCGACGACGTAGAGCTGCGCGACGCCAAAAAAGGCCAGTTCTATCTCACCGCACCGCACCGCGCGATGGCCAATAATTCGGCCGTCTATGAGGCAAAGCCCTCCAATGCCGAGCTTATGGACGAATGGGTCGCGCTCATGAAAAGCGGCTCGGGGGAGCGCGGCATCTTCAATCGCGGCGCGCTCGAAAAGACGATGCCCAAGCGCCGCCTTAAATTTTTGCAAAAGAAGTACGCCGCACACAACGCTAGTCTCAAGGGCTGGATCGGCCAGGTGGGCACAAATCCCTGCGGTGAAATTTTATTGCAATCCAAGCAATTTTGTAACTTGTCGGAGGTCATCGCGCGAGCGAATGACACCGAAAAGACGCTCATTAAAAAAGCAAAGCTCGCGTCATTGTTGGGTACGTACCAATCCACACTCACGAAATTCAACTACATCTCCGACGAGTGGAAGAAAAATTGCGAAGACGAGCGCCTGCTCGGCGTTTCGATCACAGGCCAGTGGGATTGCCCCGCCGTGCGTGATGCCAAAGTGATGCGCAAGATGCGCGATACCACGATCAAGACCAATGAGACGTATGCGAAGCGTTTCGGTGTCCCTGTCTCGATGTCGATCACCTGCGTGAAGCCCTCGGGCACCGTGTCGCAAACCTTCGACTGCTCGTCGGGCTTGCATCCGCGGCACGCGCAGTACTACATCCGCCGCGTACGCATCACTTCCACCGACTCCCTCTTCAAAATGATGCGCGATCAGGGTATTCCGCACAATCCGGAGGTGGGGCAGAGCGCAGGCGATGCAAACACGTATGTACTCGAATTTCCGGTGAAAGCCCCGCAGGGCAGCGTGTTCAAAAACGATCTCTCCGCAATCGAGCAATTGGAGTATTGGAAAATGGTGAAGCTCAATTGGACCGAGCACAACCCGTCGGCCACCGTGTCGGTGGGTGAAGAAGAGTGGGTAGCGGTCGTGGCGTGGCTGTATGAAAATTGGGATATCGTCGGCGGGCTCTCATTCCTCCCGCGCGAAAGCCATGTGTATCGCTTGGCTCCCTACGAAGCCATCGACAAAAAACGCTACGACCAGCTCGCGGCGAATTTCCCGCAGATCGACTACTCCAAGCTCTACATCTACGAAAAGACCGACGAGACCGAGCAGGCGAAGGAACTGGCTTGTGTTGGGGGGACGTGTGAGATTGTTTGATAAATTTCAGCCGCCAGCTTTCAGTAAGCTAAAATCAAATAATGAAAAGAAAGCCGCCCGACGAACCAAAGTTCGCCGGGCGGTCACGGATTAACGGCATCAATTACCCACCCGGGTATCAGTTCGAATGTTTCGAACTGTTCCGCAATCCAAACAATCGCGGAGTAACAGTCACCCTGGGCCTCGGGGTGTCCACAGGTTAGGGCAACCTCGAATGTCGGGCGATTCGGCCAATACCGCTCGGGCAGCACATGGTCTGAAAAACGAATTTGAACATACCTGATCCCAAATCTGGTTTCATTTCTCGCCCAGACATACTCGGACTCGGACAACACCGATGAATCATGTCCGAAGTCCAGGCCCATCTCGCGGCACGCCCGCGCGACAAGCAGAGCCTTGCGACTCCTTTCCATTGTGAACTCCCGACTGGCGCTTCACTGCTCGCAAGTTTACAATAGGTTGACCATATAGTCAAGAGCAGATACAATTGAACCCTGCGCAAGGCAGTCGCCCAGCCCCAGTTTTGGTCTGAAGAATCTTTTGATCAAAACTGGAGCTGGGAGGAAAGTCCGGACACGCACCGCCGTCAAACGCGGTAGAAGGGTAGCGGGTAACGCCCGTCGTCCGCGAGGATAGGGATGCGAACAGTGACGTTTTTTCGCGAGAGCGGAAAAACGCCCTGCGAAGCCCAGAATTTTTTTGGGCGGAGCAGGGCGAGTTTGGGCAATAAAGCGGAGAGTCCTTCTTCGCGTAAAGCTACGAAGGACACTTTTCGCCAAAGGCTCAAAGTGCAACGGCAAAATTCCTACCTGCGTGCAAGGCCGTGTCCAGCAGCACTTTTGTTCAATTGACAAAAGCGCGGCTGGGAGTGCCGCTTGAGGTAGTTGGTAACAACTATCCCAGATGAATGACTGTCGCCGATTTTTCCTGCGGTGGGCAGAATCGGCACAGAATCCGGCTTAAAAAGCAGAAGAAAAGAGGCCTTCGGGCCTTTTTTCTTTGTGCTATTATTTCCCACGATGCAGATACGGACTATCGCGGACTTGGTCGCACAGTGGGCTCTGATCGCTTTGCTGTGTCTCACTCCTTTTTTCGTTATACCTGTACCGTGGGCCGTGATCGGTAGCTCGAAGCTGCTGCTCACCTCTCTTTTCATCAGTATCGTGCTTCTCGCCTGGCTCATCGCGCGCCTCTCCGAAGGCGCATTCTGCATACCTCGCAATGGTCTGCTCTTCGCTGCTGCGGCGCTGCCCGCCGCCTACAGTATTTCCGCGATCGCATATGGTGCGTCGACAGGATCTTTCGTATCCGGTACGGGCAATCAAGATACGGTAGCGGCAATGATCATCTTGTTCGCCGCGCTCGCCCTTTCGGCGATTGTCTTCAGCGGCAATACATCGGTCCAGGCGGCGACCACGGTTGCGATAATTTCCTTGCGCGCGCTTCTTTTCGGAGGAACCGCAGTGATCGCACTGCACATGGCTCGGCTTGTGTTCCCGACGCGCCTCGGCCTGGGCGGTGTTCTATCTGGCAGTGCGTCCTCAGTGGTCGGGAGTTGGCATGATCTTGGCATACTTGCAGGCCTCATCGTCTTCCTCGCGGTGCTCCTGTGGAGCTCGCCCCTCATCGCCCGGGGATATTGGAAGTGGCTATTCATCGTGCCTGGCGCGTGTTCGTTCTTCTTGCTTATCATCGTCGGCGTACCGGATGTCTGGTACGTGCTTGGGGTGCTTCTTTTTTTGTTCGCGATCTATCGGTGGGGAAGCGCACGTCTCCACGAAAAACGCTCTGGTGCAGATGCATTCTGGCGCAGCGCTGTCGCACTTGCGGTAGGGCTCGCGGCATTCGCAGGTGGACTTGGGAGCGGCTTTATATACGACCATCTTCCGGCGCCTCTCCAGGTCGTGCATGCAGAGGTGCGCCCCTCATGGCAGGGCACTTTTGCCGTAGGAGAAAAGGTTTTCCATGGCACCGGCCTTATATTCGGTTCGGGCCCCAATACGTTTACGCGCGCATGGGGCGAGTTCAAGCCGATGGGCGTCAATCAGACGCAATTTTGGGGTGAGGATTTCTCGACCGGTGTCGGACTGATCCCGACATCATTCATCACTGCCGGTACACTCGGCGTCCTCGCGTGGGTACTGTTTTTACTGATTTTTTTGAAACGTACATGGGCCTTGCTGCGCAGTAAGCGGCCTGCGCCGGTACGTTCACTGTCGATAGGGATCTTGGGCGCGTGCCTTTCATTACTTGCATTCCATATCCTCTATACGCCAGGGATCGGACTCTCGGTGCTGCTCTTCATGTTGATCGGACTTTGGATCGCGATAGAGAATGCCTACCAACCGTCACACCATCTACGTTTGCCGCTTAGTACCCGCCCGCGATGGGCGCTCGTCGCTCCGGGAGTGATCTTCCTGACTTCAATTGCCATATTCGCCGCCTCGGTCTATTCAGTGCGTGCAGCTCTTTCCAATATCATCATCGGCAAGAGCGTCTCCGATTACAATCGTACGGGCGACATAGCGCATTCCCTCTCACTCGTACGAGAAGCGCTCGTTGTTTATCCGGGCAACGATCTCGCGCATCGAGCGGCGATCCAGCTCGGGCTCTTGCAGCTGCAGCAACTGGTCGCGCGCGGCGAGTCCGCTAATACCACCGAACTACAGGCAGCGCTCTCACAAACGATACAGGAGGGCTTGAAGGCCGTTTCGATCAATTCGGGTGACTACCAGAACTGGCTCGCCCTTGCCGGGCTTTACCAGGGTCTGGGTGGCGTGGGTGTGCAAGGTGCCTATGAGAACGCGTTGTCTGCTTATCAAAAAGCTGCTACAGCGAATCCCACCAATCCACTGCCTCTGATCGGTGCCGCCCAGGCAGCAGCTGCGCAGAAAGATGCCACCTCATCGCTGCAGTATTTAAATTTTGCGATAGCACTCAAGAGTAATCTGCCGGTTGCCTATTATCTGCGTTCGCAGATCGAGGCCGGGCAAGGTGATTTCTTGGGCGGTATTCAAGATGCCAAGGTAGCCGTGTCGCTCGCGCAGGAAGATCCGCTTGGCTGGTACAACCTCGGCGCTATTTTGTATGCGTCCGGCGACTACCAAACAGCGATCATCGCGCTGCAGCAGGCCGTGTCGCTCAACAACAACTATGCCAATGCGCTGTTCGTCTTAGCGCTCGCCGATGACAAGGCAGGCGATCACCAAGGTGCGATAGCAGCCATGGAGGAGGTGGTGAAATTGAATCCCGAAGACAGCACGGCTACGCAGGCGCTGGCGAATCTGCGGGCAGGAAAGTCCGCACTCCCGCAAGCTGCGGCGTCCAAGAACCCCCGATGATCAGGCAGGGAAGATATTTGACCAGTCGTGCACTCCAATTCATCGCGCTTGAGGTGCATGGCCTTGAGCGCGCGGCGTCCGTCTTGGCGCTCTTTGCGCTCCTCTCCTCCATCCTTGCGCTCGTGCGCGACCGCCTGCTAGCACATTTTTTCGGTGCTTCCGTCTCGCTCGATCTCTACTATGCGGCTTTCCGGATACCCGATCTTTTGTTCGTTGCTCTCGGGGCGCTCGTCTCCGTGTATATTTTGATCCCCGAATTGGCGCGGCGCACCGGCGGCGAGCAAAAGAATTATATCGATACCATCGTGGCCGGATTCTCCGTGCTCTCTATCGTGGTGTGCGCCGCCGCCTTTTTCCTTGCGCCTTTCATCCTGAAATTGCTGTTCCCGCAGTTCGTCGCGAGCGGGCTCCTCCCGACGCTCGTCACACTCACGCGCATCATGCTCCTGCAGCCGGTGTTGCTCGGCCTCTCCAACATCCTCGCGGCGATCACACAATCCCGGAGCCGCTATCTTCTCTACGCTCTATCGCCGCTTCTGTACAATGCCGGCATTATCATCGGCACCACGCTCTTGTATCCCGCGTCTGGCCTCACGGGGCTTGCGTGGGGCGTATGCCTCGGAGCCGCCCTGCATGCGGGCATCCAGATACCCTCTATCATACGGGATGGATTTTTCCATCGACTTCCGCGGTTGCGCGATCATGCGGCTTTGTTTGAAACGGTCGTGATCTCAATCCCGCGAGCGCTCGCGCTTTCCATGAGCCAAATGGCTTTCATCGGGCTTACCGCACTCGCGGGTCTCCTGACCTCCGGCTCGATTGCGATATTCATGTTCGCATACAATTTGCAGTCGGTGCCGCTTTCCATCATTGGGGCCTCGTACTCGGTGGCCGCATTTCCCACGTTGGCGGCGGCGCTCACCAGGGGAGAGCGCGGCGTGTTTATCGCGCATGTCGCGAGTGCCGCAAGACACGTGGTGTTCTGGTCCCTACCGGCAACGGCGCTCATCATTGTATTGCGCGCGCACATGGTACGAGTGGTCCTCGGCTCCGGCGCCTTCAATTGGACCGACACACGCCTTACGGCCGCCGCGTTCGGCGTTTTCTCTCTGTCGCTGGCGGCGCAAGGTCTCATGCTGCTTATCGTGCGCGCGTACTACGCCGCTGGGCGGACGTTCGTCCCATTCCTTATCGCCGGAGTCGTCGCGCTCGGTACGGTAATTCTCGGCGCGGCCTCTGTCGGCGCGCTGCACATTCCTTTCGTGTTGCAGATTGTTGAAGGGCTCTTGCGCGTCGGAGGTGTGCCGGGGACGGGGGTGCTGGCACTCGCTTTCGCCTACGCATTCGTCTCTATCCTCGGCACCATCGCGCTGGTCGTGCATTTCGAGCATCGCTTCCGGGGATTTTTGCGCGGCGTGTCGTTGTCGTGGATGCAAAGCTTGCTCGCGGCATGTGTCTGCGGAGCAGGAGCGTATCTCGCCCTCCATGTCGTCGGCCCCATCACGCTTTCATCCACGCTCCTCACCGTGTTCCTGCGCGGGCTTGCAGGAGGGCTCACCGGCAGTATGCTGTGCGCCGCTGTGTACGCACTTCTCGGCAATCGTGAATATCGCGAGACGATAGAGGCAATACGGGGGAAGATGCAACGAGGACCGCTCAGCCCGTCGGTCGTTGCGGCCGCCGAAGAACATTCGGTGTAAGTGTTCGGATCGCTCTTGCACATGGTCTGTTTATTTTGTACACTGTGTACATATGAAGGTGTTGACTACCACGCAGGCGCGCAAGCAGATCAAGACCATTGTCGACCGCGTAAAATATCGTGGCGAATCTTTTGCCATCGGCCGAAGACATTCTATCGACGCTGTCGTCATCAGCTTTCCCGAGGCCTACAACCGCGATGTCGACGACATCACTAATGTCAACGCGTATTCCAAAAGTTTCGAATTCCTCTCCAGCGAACCGGAACTCTATTCGCGCGCCGACGTCAAAAAGCATGCATAAGGGCTCTATAGTCCTCGTCCCGTTCCCGTTCACCGATCTCTCCGGCCAGAAAGTCCGGCCCGCTTTGGTCTTGGCAACATCACGCGGCGATGATTGCACGCTCGCGTTCATTTCATCGGTTTCTAAAAAGCGCGGCCCGTTTGACATACCGGTACACGCATCACGCCACAATGGCTTGAAAGCCGATTCCGTGATCAAACTCGGCAAGATAGCGACACTCCAAAAAAGCATCATGCTCGGCACAATAGGCCACCTTGAACCTGCACTCACCGCACAGGCCGACGGCAAACTTCGGAAATTCTTTCGGTTGTAGATGCTTCGCTCCTATGCCCTCAAAGAAATTAAAACAGAGGATCAAAAAGTATCTTGTCGACCGAGGGTGGGACACACTCCGCCTATCCGATATCGCCAAATCCATTTCCATCGAATCCGCCGAACTTCTCGAGCTTTTTCAGTGGGAAAATCTGCCGCTTGATGCGGTCAGAAAACAGAGGGCCAAGATTGCCGAGATCGAGCATGAACTCGCCGATGTACTGATATATTGCATCGAAATGGGGATACTTCTGCACATAGACTTAGAAAAGGCATTGCACTCGAAACTCTCCATCATCGAGAAAAAATTTCCGGCTGCCAAAATGCGTAAAAGCGCGAAAGAGGGCGTGGGTTCGGGGCAAGATGCAGAATATTGGCATATCAAACGTCGCTATCGTGCGCGAAAGGGGCGATAGTTGTAGAAATTCAAGTTTTTCTGTATTATTGCTCTGGGAAAACTGCGTTATCCGGAGAACGAATAATGGCGCTCGCTCACCCTAGCGAATCCATCCAACTTTTCGAGCAGCAAGCGGCGGAATTCGCGGCGTTTGCGCCGCGATCGTGGACCTGGCGACTGGTCGAACGGCCCGCCTTCGATTTCCATTTGAAGGATGCATACGCTACCGCCGGCCGAGTTCTCGATCTTGGTTGCGGAAGCGGGCGCATTACGGAGCTCCTTGCTCGGCGCAGCGTTCTGCCCAGGCAGATAACGGGAGTCGACGGTAGCGAAAGGCTACTCGGTATCGCGAGGCGGGAGCAGCCGGACGTTGCGTTCGTACGTCAGGACATTCGCTGTTTGGATCTGCCGGCGCGGGATTTTTCGCTGGTTACGGCTCACATGGTATTCCAGGCGCTTCCGGACTATGAATTGCAAGCGACTCTGCGCGGCGCATACGAGCACATGGCACCGGGTGGCATCTTGTTCTTTATCACCACCCACCCGTTGCGTCAGATTGAAGGCGACGCGTCTCTGTACCTCAAGCGTCGCCGCATACCGATCACGACTCCTTGGGATATGAGCAACGTGAATTTTGTCCGCCCCGTGAGCGATTACGTGAACTATACGGCGAGTGCCGGTTTTCGGATCGACTATGTCGATGAGCTCGGCGTTTCCGAGGCCGTACGTGCTGAATGTCCAGCGCGCTATGCGCGTCACGCGCAATTCGGCGCCATACGAATTGCCATAAAAGCGTGCAAGCAATAAACAGAAACGAGATGCGGGCATCACATGTGGGTGCCCGCCACACTTTTGCATGAGAAGATAGCTAGTTTTCGATTAAAAAAGAGGGTAGAGTAAACCGGTGAACATCAGGAATTTTTCCATCATCGCCCACATTGATCATGGGAAATCAACGCTGGCCGACCGGATGCTTGAATTGACCGGCACGATAGAGTCGCGCCGCATGCAGGAGCAGGTCTTGGACCGGATGGACTTGGAGCGCGAGCGCGGTATCACGATCAAAATGGCGCCTGTACGGATGCAGTGGAAAAAGGGCGACGAGGAATATATTTTAAATCTGATCGACACGCCCGGCCACGTGGATTTTTCATACGAAGTCTCGCGTGCCTTGACCGCGGTCGAGGGCGTCGTCTTGCTCGTTGACTCCACGCAGGGCGTGGAAGCACAGACCCTGAGTGTGCTCTCGGTCGCCAAGCAACTCGATCGTGTCATCATCCCGGTTGTTTCGAAGATAGACGCTCCTCATGCGCGGGTAGAAGAAATAAAAGCGGAGCTCGCGCATCTCCTTGGGTGTCCTGAATCGAGCGTGCTCGGCGCTTCGGGCAAAACGGGCGATGGGGTGGCGATGGTTTTGGATGCGATTGTGGAGCGGATTCCCGCGCCGGTCGCGGATTCTGCCCATCCCCAAGGGCTCATTTTTGATTTCGGGTACTCCGAGCACCGCGGCATCATCGTGTATTTGCGGGTGTTCGGGGGCTCGTTCGCAAAAGGGGACAAGTTGCGCTTCGTCGCCGCGGATGCGGATTTCATAGCCCTTGAAGTCGGCGTACTCACGCCAGGTGAGACGTCGCGCGACTCACTTGGCGGAGGAGAGATCGGCTACATTGTGACAGGGATCAAAAAGCCGGGTATTGCATCGGTGGGCGACACCATCACTTCGGTCAAACATCCGGCCGCTCCCATGCATGGCTATTCTAAGCCCACGCCGGTCATTTGGGCATCGGTGTATCCGGAGTCGCAAGACGATCTCTTGCTCCTGCGCCAATCGCTGGAAAAATTACGCCTCTCGGATTCGTCGCTCTCGTATGAAGAGGAGTCATCCGGCGTGATGGGCCGCGGTTTCCGCTGTGGTTTCTTAGGCATGCTCCACCTCGAAATAATCATCGAGCGTCTGCGCCGCGAGTTCAATCTTACGCTCGTGGTCACCCAGCCGACGACCGTCTACGAGATCACGAGACAGGACGGCACGGTCGAGAATATCTACTCACCCGCACGATTTCCCGATGAGGGCACCGCGAAGCTCGTGCGTGAAATGTGGGCTCAGATCGCCATCATCGTGCCGCCGCAGTACGTGGGCGGCATCACACAATTGCTCTACGACCACGAAGCCAAGACCGGCGACAGCGAAACGCTTCCGGACGGAAAATTGCAACTCAATGCTGAAATGCCCCTGCGCGAACTCATGCGCGGATTTTTCGACCGGCTCAAAAGCGCTTCTTCGGGCTATGCGTCACTCTCGTATGAGCTGGTAGGCATGCGCGATGCCGATTGCGTACGCCTCGATATTCTCGTCGCCGAAGAGGCGGTGCCAGCATTTGCGCGCATCGTGAGCCGTCGGCGACTGCAGACAGAAGCGGAAGCGCTCGTGGAAAAGCTCGAAGAGCTCTTGCCTCGGCAGATGTTCGAACTCAAGATCCAGGCAAAATCGGGCGGTCGCATTCTCGCTTCGCGTCGCAAATCGGCGATGAAAAAAGACGTGACACAGCACATGTATGGCGGCGACATCACGCGCAAGATGAAGCTCCGCGAGAAACAAAAGAAAGGCAAAAAGAAAATGCTCGCGCGCGGCAAGGTAGACATCCCACACGAGGTATTCCTCAGGGTTGTCCGGGAAAGCTAGCCGAAGATATTGATGAGTCCGCCCGAGAAGAAGAGCACCATGCTCAATATGATAAGTATGGCAGCAACGCCCCAGAACCACTTGAGGGCTTTTTTGGTGCGCTTGTGGAATAGAAAGCTCATGGAATAGCTTATAGTATACGATATGGTGACGCTTCGGGAAAGGAACGATCCCTTGCGGCTCATGGGTCGGCGGCTTGTCTTGACTGCTCTTGCTATTGTGGTCATCAGTGCTTCCTGGGCTGTCTGGAACATCTATCGCAAAGAAAGCGAATCGGGCCGCCTCAAAGTCGAGGCGCAAGCACAACTGACAGATCTCCAAAGACGACAGGCCCAACTGCAGGCCGACTACGACACACTGCAGACGGAGCGGGGCATGGAGGCAGCACTGCGCGACCAGTACGCAATGGGGAGACAGGGGGAGGGGCTCATCGTCATCGTCGAGCCCGTGGTGCCTGCGCCGGTGCAGGCCACTACGTCGATAATACAGTGGTTGAAAGACGTACTTTCGCGTTTCTAGTTACACGTCACAGTCATTAGTCGTGGAGAGGCGAATATGGTATAAAGCCCTTCCATGAAGCCAAAAATCATCACTTTCTTTTCCCGGCGGATCATCTGGGGATCATTCGCTGCCCTGGTCGTCGCTCTGGGTGCTTGGCAGTACTTTGCGAGCAATGCCAATGCGGAATTTCAGACCTTGACCATCCATCCTGCTCGTTTTGCCGAACAGGTGTCAATCTCAGGCACTGTAATCGCTGCGCAGGATGTGGACCTCGGTTTTGCACAGAGCGGTCGAGTCTCTGGTGTGTATGCTTCTGTCGGCCGACACGTTGCCGCCGGGGCGCTTCTTGCACAGACGGATAACGGCGACCTGCGTGCAGCGCTCGCGCAGCGGCAGGCCGCACTCAAGGTCCAAGGGGCCAAGCTCGCCTCGCTCCGTGCTGGTACGCGCCCCGAGGAAACCGCAGTGACAGAGGTCAGTATTGAGAGTGATAAGGCGGCACTGACGCAGGCAAAGACCGCGGTCGTGAACGCGATACAGACCGTCTACACACAGTCTGATGATGCCGTGCACAACAAAGTCGACCAATTTTTCAGCAATCCCCGAAGTGTCAATCCGCAGCTCTCTCTTACCATATCCGATTCCCAGCTCAAAGTGACACTCGAGACCCAACGTGCTGCCGTCGAGACCCTCCTCGGCACGTGGAAGAGCAGCGTGGCGGCACTCGCTGGCGGCAGCGACCTCGCTTCTGCGCAGGCACAAGCACAAAGCAATATCGCCAAGATCACGACCCTGCTTTCAAATGCCAACGCTGCCTTGAACGCGGCCATTCCGGCGACGCAGACCCAAGCAACGATCGATGGGTATGTAACGAGCGTCGGGACTGCGCGCGCCAGCATAAACACGGCTTCTTCTGCGCTCACGACCGCTATCACTGCACAGGCCGTCGCGCAGGCAGCACTCGATCATGATCAACAGACGCTCACGCTCCAGCAGGCGGGCTCTACGACCGAAGACATTGCTGGTCAGGAGGCAGAGGTTGCTTCGGCGCAGGCCGACGTCCAAAGCGCTCAGGCCCAACTCAACAAAACGATCATCAGTGCGCCTTTTGCCGGCACCATTACGCGGATGGACGCAAAGATCGGCCAAGTTATTTCGCCGACCGATCCGCAGATCAGCATGATCGGAGACGGGCTCTTCCAGATAGAATGCTATATACCCGAAGTCGAGATCGCTGGGCTCTCGGTGGGTGACAATGCGACGACGACGCTCGATGCGTATGGTCTCGATGCGCCATTTGCAGCCCGTGTGGTCGCGATCGATCCGGGAGAGACGGTGGTCTCCGGCGTCTCCACCTACAAAACCACGTTGCAATTTCTTAGGCCGGATCCGCGCATCCGCTCCGGCATGACCGCGAGCGTCGTGATCACAGCGCACGAGATACTCGGTGCTTTCGTCTTGCCGCAGGGGGCCGTCTTCCAAAAAGATGGCCATGCGACAGTGCAGGTATTGCGGAGAAAAGTCGTGGCGAATGTAGTGGTACAGACGGGAGCGGCGTCGTCAGTCGGCAACGTACAGATCGTTTCTGGGCTACATGATGGCGACATGGTCATTCTGAATCCGGATACGTCGCTCTAGAACATGCTCACCCCAATTGATATAAAGGTCGGCTCATATCTCGCGCGCCGACAGATCAAACGCGCGAGTCGCTGGACGACCGGGCTCGTCGTATTCGTCATGGTCCTCACATTCCTCAACCTCGTGGTCGTCACGGGTATTTTGGTCGGGCTCGTGCAAGGTATCTCCAATCTGTATCGCGATCAGGAGACCGGCGATGTCGTCGTTTCGACCATGAAAACAGAGAATTATATCGAGACCAGCCAACAGGTCATTCAGTTCATTCGTGGACTGCCGCAGGTGGAGCGACTCTCCGCACGCTACGTGACCGGTGGGGAGCTCGAAGCAAACTACAAGACCCGCACCGATCAGAACGAGAAGCCGAATCAGACCGGTGCCAATGTCATCGGTATCGATACTATCGCTGAGAACGAATTCTCACATCTCGCATCGTTCGTGGGCGAAGGTCAGTACCTTTCGCCCACTGATTACGACCAGGTGCTCATCGGCTCGCAGCTTATAGACCGCTATTCCTTCGGTGGCGACGTGCCGGGCCTTACGCCACTCAAAGACGTCTATCCGGGTAGCAAGATCCGGGTTACGATCAACGGCTCTACGCGCGAAATGACGGTGAAGGGTATTATCGTGACGACCGCGAATTCGCCCCTCGCCATAGGTGTCTATATGCCGGAGGGGGAAGTGCGTCAGCTCATGGGCCGCGATGATTTCAATGTCAACCAGATCGCGATCCGCCTCAAGCAGGGAGTGGATCCTGGGCAATTCAGCGACCTCCTCAAAGGGAGCGGTGTTGCCAAAGTCGCGACCGTGCAGACCTTTGAAGAGGCGATACCCAATGGCATGGAAGAGATCAAACAGACTTTTGCAATGCTGGGCAACGTGATCAGCTCCGTCGGGCTCGTCGTCGCCTCGATCACCATCTTCATCGTTATTTTCATCAATGCCGTGACGCGCCGCAAATTCATCGGTATCTTGAAGGGTATCGGTATCAGCGCGGGCGCGATTGAGATCTCGTACATGATCCAATCATTCTTCTATGCGCTGATCGGCTCTGGTATCGGTCTCATCATCTTGTACGGATTCCTTGTACCGTATATCTCGGCGCACCCGATCGTGCTCCCGATCAGCAATGTCGTCTTGGTGGCACCCGCAAAGGACACGTTCGTTCGTATCGTGCTCCTGGTGATCGCGACCGTCATCGCCGGCTACATTCCTGCACGCATGATCGTGCGCAAGAATACGCTTGAATCCATTCTTGGAAGAAACTGATCATGGCAAAGATACAAGTGCGCAATTTGGTGAAGACCTTTACGACCGGCGAGATCGAAACGCGGGTATTGAAAGGCGTTGACCTCTCAATACAAAAAGGCGAGTGGGTCGCCATCATGGGCCGAAGCGGTGCGGGTAAGTCCACCCTCATGTACCAGATGAGCTTGCTCGACGATCCGACGAGTGGCGATATCTTGATCGACGAACGTCCCACATCAGGCATGCCCGATCATGAAAAGATACGGATGCGTCTGTACAAATTCGGGTACGTATTTCAGGATTACGCGCTCTTGCCAGAGCTTACCGCGCTCGAAAATGTCGTTCTGCCCCTGCTTATGGAAAAATATACTCGTGCCCAGGCCGAGGAGCATTCACGCAAAGCGCTTGAGAAGGTGGGGCTCGGGCATCGCCTCAACAATCTGCCGAGCCAGCTCTCGGGCGGCGAGCAGCAGCGGGTCTCGATTGCGCGCGCCATCGCAGAGACACCCGAAATTCTTTTTGCTGATGAGCCTACGGCCAACCTTGATCGCGAGTCATCGCAAACAGTGATGGATATTTTCTCCGGCCTGCACAAGGAGGGTCAGACGCTCATCATGGTCACGCACGAGGAAGAGTACGGTAAACTTGCGCAGCGCATTATCCGGCTCGATGACGGCAAGATCGTCTGACCATTCTATGGCCCTTCTACGGCCTTTTGATATAGAATGAATTCCTTGCGGGTATAGTTTAGTGGCAGAACGAGTGCTTCCCAAGCATTAGATCGGGGTTCGATTCCCCGTACCCGCACTTCCGAGAGTGGATATGGTATACTGATTGTCCTTAATCCCTAAATCCACGTAATCGTATGGTCGCGCAAAAAGAAGTAACCATTTATTCGACTCCCACCTGCCACTTCTGTCATGCGGCCAAGGATTTCTTCACCGAGAAGGGCGTGAAATTTACCGACTACAACGTCGCCACCGATCTCGAGAAGCGCAAGGAGATGATAAGTAAGAGCGGCCAGATGGGCGTGCCGGTCATCTACGTGGGCGATGAGCTCATCGTGGGCTTCGACGAAGAAAAACTCCGCGGGCTGCTCTCGATTTCTTAATTCCCCTCGTCCGGAATCGGACCGAAATCGTACCCTTAGGACGGGTCTGCACTATCCATTGTGCTACGAGGGGGAGGACGTTCAAATGGTATACTGCGTGGCACCGTATGGCAAAGACATCAAACATAGGGTTCAAAGAACTGGACGCCAAGCTCGATCGAGTTATCGATGCGATGTTGACGAAAGACGATGTTCGCAAGATCGTGCAAGAAGAAACTGCAGACCTCAGGAGGTCTGTCAAGGATCTCGTGACAGGTATCGATAAGCTTATAACCGCATTTGAAGAATTGCGGCTTGAATATGCTGCCATTAGCGTGCAACTAACGCGACATGAACGCTGGATTAAAGAGATCGCAGAAAAAGCGGGTGTCAAACTCGCCAACTACTGATCGACCGACCATGCCCCCGACCCATCCGCCACTGCTCGAAGAGATCCACCGCCTCACGGTCGAGAACAACCGCTTGCTCCACAAAATGCGCCGCGGCGCGATGTGGGGACGGATCTTCACCATTCTTTTCTATGCCGCGCTCATCCTCGCACCGATCTGGTTTTACTGGGCTTATCTCAATGACACCGTCCAGCAGCTTCTGCGAACCTACGACACAATGCAGGGCACAGGGCAGCAAGCGCAGAGCCAGTTCCAGGCGTTCCAAGAAGCGTTCAAACAATTCCAATCAAAGATCCAAAGCTTCGGGGCAACATCTTCATCTCAGCAATAGTTTCTGCGCGATTTTTTGGCATACACTAACTTTACGCGGTCGCGTACTTTAAGTGTATGGCGGTAGAACAGTGTACATAGGAGTATGGTACTCACTGATAGTTTTGGCTATCGGAAGTGTGATGATGAAAACCTGTTTTGATTGTGCTACAGTTTGCCGGTCATTGCTTGGGTAGCTCAGTTGGTAGAGCATTCCCCTGAAGAGGGAAGGGTCGCCGGTTCGATCCCGGCCCCAAGCACCAAGATCAACGTTGGAAGTACTGCTTAATTTTCTCCACATACGGCCGCTTTTCTTCCGGCGTCGGCCACCATGTGTCGGCGTGGTTGAGATACAAATTGTCTCCCTCATATCGCGGAAATATATGCTGGTGGTAGTGCCACACATTTTGATTGCCGGCCGGTCCGTTGTGCTGGCGCGTCGAGACACCATCACATTGATAGACGTCTTTGAGCGCAAGTGCGATCTTCTTTGAGATATCAAAAAGTGTGTGCCCGATATCTTCCGGCATGTCGTAAAGATTCTCGATATGAGTATTTGGAATAATGATGACATGTCCCGGATTCGTCCGCCACCATTTTCCCGATACGAAAGCGGTCGCAAGCTCATTTTTGAAAACAAGGTCTTCCGTCTGATTTCCTCTATCCGTCGGTTCACCGCGGATGATCTGGCACAGCGGACAAACATACTTTTCCGGCTCGTAATTGTACATACGTTGCATTGTACTCAGGTATAGCGAGTCGTGCACGCGGGGGCGTTTCGTGATAAAACGAAGGCGCGGAAGCGGGAGTTGTTTCTCAAGAAAACAGCGCGCGCCCGAACAGAATTGTTTGAGCATATCAATAGCGGCCTCATCGTCTAGCGGCTAGGACACAAGCTTCTCAAGCTTGGAACCGGGGTTCGATTCCCCGTGAGGTCAAAACGCTTTAAGACTCGATGCATGTCATCGGGCCTTTAGGCGTTTTCGGATCCTGATGGGGAATCGAAAGACGGAAGCGGGGTACCCGCAAGCTTGCGGGTCGCCGAGTCAGGCTCCCGATTTGTCCAAGCTTGCTTGGGTACAAATCGCAGTGCCCTTGGGGTAGTCGTGGAATTTTTCGAGTGACGGCGAGAAAAATATCCCTGACCGATTCCCCGTGAGGTCAAAAAGAAACTTCTTCGGAAGAAAGGGAAAATGCGCCACGCAGGATTCGTATGCTACCCTTGCCGGATAACACACTATTCACTGGTATGAGTACTGCGGCACTAGAAATTCTCGACGAAGTGCAAGAGGGCGTCATTATTGGAAAAACCTATTATAAACGTCCACTTTTATTTCGAGTTCTGGTCGGCATTCCCCTTATTTATTTACCGATCATAGTATCAATGCCGTTTGTGGTCATCGGTGTACTTTTGGTCCGCGGTCATTTACGGGCACTGGGAGCGCACAACATGAAAGGCTATTGGGAGTTTGTCCCGAGCTGGGTTTCTCACCGGTATATCTATGCCACCCAGCCTGTTCCCCGAAGCAATCCTCTTGCTCCCGGGCATTACAAGTGGTACTGGATCTTCAATTGCAAAGTATATTGTCCACTTTCGATTGCACTCCTTCGTTATTTTGTGTATCTGGTAAAAATCGTCGAGAATTGGTGGTGCCCATTCGAGCACTCGCGTAAGAAAGATTATGCGGACGCATCCATTGATGCTTCGTATTGGCACATCGACGAGCGTACAAAAGCGCTCCTTAATCCGGATGATCGGGACAATCCGATCTGGAACAAAGATGCCAGGATGCAAAGGTAGATCCAGAGTAGTGCCGATCCGTCCGCTTTTTCTCCCAAGAAGAATTAAAGACAGAGCCCGACCTCAACAGCCAGACACTGCCGCTTCGAGAACTATTCGATCCCGCTGATTTTTGCTAACATCGTGGCGGCACTCGATATACGTTTGCTTTTCAAATTTTGGGTATAGACCAATCGGCCGAGTGTGCGATAATCGCCGCATTGTATGGACAGCGACATCAAAAACATTGCGCTTGCCCCCGAGGGCAAAAAGCGCATCGAATGGGCGGAGCGCGATATGCCAGTTTTGCGGCAAGTCCGGGCTCGTTTTGAGAAGGAGCAGCCTTTCAAGGGCAAGACTTTGGCGGCGGTGCTACACGTCACCGCCGAAACGGCGAATCTCGCACGCACGCTCAAAGCGGGCGGCGCGGATGTTTTTTTGGCAGCGTCCAACCCGCTCTCGACGCAGGACGATGTAGCCGCCGCGCTCGTCAAAGATTTCGATATTCCGACCTTTGCGATAAAAGGGGAGACCAAGGAGCAATTTTTCCAGCATATCGAAACGCTGATAGCGCAAAAGCCCCAGCTCACCATGGACGATGGCGCAGACCTCGTCTCGACCATTCACAAATCACATGCCGACCTCTTGCCCAGCTTGATCGGCGGCACGGAGGAGACGACGACGGGTGTCATCCGCCTGCGCGCTATGGCAAAAGACGGTGCGCTCAAGATGCCCATCGTGGCGGTCAACGATGCCAAGACAAAAAACTTGTTCGATAATCGCTACGGCACCGGCCAGAGCACGCTCGATGGCATCATCCGCGCCACCGACATGCTCATCGCGGGGAAGACGGTGGTGGTGGCAGGTTATGGCTGGTGCGGCAAAGGCTTTGCCATGCGCGCCAAGGGTATGGGTGCAAGCGTCTATGTGACCGAGGTAGACCCGGTGAAGGCCCTGGAAGCAGCGATGGATGGATTTTCAGTGACTACGATGGAGAAGGCCGCATCGGTCGGCGATCTCTTCTGCACCGTGACCGGCAACATCGGGGTGATCCGCGAAGAGCACTTCAAAAAGATGAAAGATGGGGCAGTGGTCTGCAATTCGGGGCACTTTGATGTGGAGATAGACATCCCTGCACTGCAAAAGCTGGCCAGTGGTGTGCGCAAAGACGTGCGGAAATTTGTAGATGAGTACACAGTAGGCGGCAAACGGATCTATTTGCTGGCCGATGGGCGCTTGGTGAATCTCTCAGCGGCAGAAGGGCACCCCGCGTCGGTCATGGATATGAGTTTTGCCACTCAGGCACTTGCTTCAGAGTGGATGTCGAAGCAAAAGCTTGCCCCGGCGGTGTACGACGTGCCCGAGGAGATAGAAAACATGGTCGCCACCACCAAATTGGCCGCGATGGGGCACACCATCGACGTTTTGACCCCCGAACAGCAGAAATACCTATCTTCTTGGCAGGAAGGAACGTAGTAAGAAATATCGAGGGAAAATACCCAAAAAAACCTTATTTTGAGGCATTTAATGAATACCTCATGAGGCCACAGTTTGGTATTGACATCAAGCTTTGGTTATGTTAGTATTATCGGTGTAGGAGGAGTTCTTCCTACATCCAAATGCATTCAATCATTACAACGGCCTTAATGGGCTTTTTTATTTTGTCTGGCACGAGCTCAAGCGACGTCTTGAGTAAGACCACATCCTTCGCCTATGCTGAGGCGGTGCCGCAGACGTACGCCGTGAAGATGACCGGATACAACGCCGTGGCGGGGCAAACCGATGGCGACCCACATATCACCGCCAGTGGCGTGTATTCCGATGCCGATGTCGTGGCCGCGCGCTCGGTGGACCTCGCAGACGAGCTTCCCTTTGGCACAGTCATCGAGATCTTGGGACCCACCGCCACCTCGACCGACCCGAATTGCGGCTATGCGCTCGTCGAGCCTATGATCGGCTATCGCGTCATCGCGGATTCTATGCACCCGCGCAAGCGTGAGCAGATAGATATTCTTTTTCACACGGACTCGTCCGCGCTGGTGGGCGGTACGCGTCGAAATGCCGCCAATGCGCTCGGCATGTGCAAAGACATCAATGTTCGCGTCGTGGGCCAGATCGATATCAAGAAAATGCCCCGCAGCCAAATGGAGCTTGCCCAGATGCTCGGCCGCGCCTCGTTTGCAAGTGCCAACTAAAGTCTTGCTATAATCGTCTCATGCGCCCGCGCTCATATCGAGGGCGTTCATTTAGCAGGTATTAATCACTTGTTTTGTATGACAAAGACGATAGGGATAGTAGTGGCAGCGGTGGTAGTCCTCGGCGGTGCGTGGTACGTGATGAGCATGAACGCATCCGGGCCTGCAGCCCCGCAGGGTGCGGGTGATCAGGGTGCCGCGCAGAACAATGCGGGTACTGGGACGATCGGTAGCTTAATGGCGATGGGCGGGAGCGTGATGTGCGATGTCGACATCACGGGTGCCAACCCAGGCTCCGGGACGATCTACGTCTCGGGCGGCAAGATGCGCGGTGAGTTCACCGTTGCGGCGGCGGGTAAGACCATGCACGCCTCAATGATCAACGACGGGCAGTACATCTATTCATGGACCGACATGATGCCGCAGGGGATCAAGATGGCCGTCTCCGCAGGGTCGGGCACGAGCGGGAGCGCCAATCAGGGCGTCGATGCATCGACGCCGGTCAATTACACCTGCAACGCGTGGACAGCGGACACGGCCAAATTCATGGCACCGAGCGACATCAAATTCATGATGATGGGTAGCGCAGGCGCGTACTAGATCGGTCCCGTTTCTGTAGCAAACAAACACCCGCAGCTCTGCCGCGGGTGTTTTGCGTTCGACATGCTAGATTGTCCGACATGGTTCCGTGCAACGTTGTTGAGTTCAAAACCCCGAAAGGATTCGATCTGACAGGGCTTTGGTATGGCCCGCGCAAGCCACAACGTGTGGTTATTTTTATACACGGACTTACCGGTTCGGTCTTCAGTACGTTTCCGCGCATACTCGCCCCACATATCGCAGATCGAAAGACGGCGGTGCTCACGTTTAATAATCGCGGTTACGGTATCGTCAATAAAGTCTACAAAGCGGACGTAGAGTCTCAGAAAGCTTCGAAGCGCATCATTGCTGGAAGCGCGCACGAAAAATTCACTGATTGTGTCGACGACATTCAGGGCGCGTTGGATTTCGCCAAGAAAACGAGCGGTGGCAAGGTTTATCTCGTCGGCCATTCGACCGGATGCCAGAAGTCCGTTTACTGGGCGTACAAAAAGAAAAGCCGCGGGGTGAAGGGAATTATTCTCCTTGCACCGGTCTCTGATCATGCCGTCGCACAAGGGCGAAATGATCTCAAAGGATTGGTCCGCTACGCGCGTGATCTGGTCAAACAAGACAAAGCGCATCAGCTTATAAAAGGAGAAATCTATGATGCACAGCGCTTGCTTTCGCTCTACACGCCGGATTCTCCGGAAGAACTATTTACCTATGTACAACCGACGAAGCAACCGCGCATCTTGCGCTCCGTGCGAGTACCTATACTGGTGCTCTGGGCTGCGGAAGATGAATACAATGATCGTCCTGTCGCTCTGATCACCGATTGGTTCGGACAAAACATTCGGAGCTATCATCGTATCGTCGTCGTTCCGCGCGCGAAGCACAGCTTCAAGGGCGTGGAGAAAACGGTGGCAAGAGAAATTCGGAATTTCATCGATTCGTAAAAACCCGCAAGGCGTCGCCTTGCGGGTTTTTACGCCTAAAAAATATAAGGATGAGTAGTCCAGCCAGGACAAACAGCGCAAGTGAAGCAATGGCAACTCTATACGCTCCGGGAGCAGTACCCATCGTTGCAATAATACTTCCCCACATGAGTGGACCAAAAAACGTCGCGAATCGCTCCGAGAGCGTATAAAAAGAAAAGCCGTACGTCATGTCCTCTGGCGACAAGAGACTGCTCATGTATGATCGTGATATTGCAAAGAGGGCACCAACGAGAAAGCCCGTGGGTATGGTAAGCACCGCAAACGCCGCGAACGTGGGCGCAATTGCTAAAAGCGGGAGAACTAACATGCTAAGGGCAAGGGTAACCTTCAGCTGGGCTAAGGCACTAAAGCGGTCTCCAATCCACGCCACGGCTCCAGACCCGATCATGCACATAACCAAAACCGCCATGAGGAGGTATGATTTTTGAGCATCAGGCGCTGCAAATACTCGCTCAAGATATATTCCGTAGTTGTTGGTCAAGGTTATAAGGGCATCGTTAAAAAGAAAATATGCCGCAAGCATCGGTACGCTCGTGGATACGGAAAGGAATAAGCTGAACTTTTTGAAAAACTTTTTCGTTTCCTGACGAACATTCACAAGGTGAGACAGAGAAAATGCGGCAGTTCTCGGCTCCTTAAACAAAATCATCATCGGGAGCGCGAGTACGAAGAAGAGGATAACTGAAGGGATGAGAGGGGCCAGGCGAGAGTTTGATAGGGGGAGCATTATTGCAAGACCGACGATTTGTCCAAGAAAATTAGAGAAGTACCCGATGCCAGAGGCACGGGTGCGCTGTCTCGCCTCTGCCACATCCACGATCATCGCGTTATAAAAGACAAAAGAGAATTGGTAGAAATACTGTCCCGCAAGAAACAACAGAGCGATCGCAACGACATGTGCTCCTGCGTATGCGGCGATAACAGCGACCGCGTAGCTTGCCGCTGTCCCGATAGTGCAAGCATTGAGAAACATCTTATTACCTCCATATCCGTCTGCGTAGGAGGCCAGTACAGGTGCAGATATGAATAGTAAGACCGTCGCGATGGCGAAAAGGCCGTTGTACCAAAAATCCGACAAACCACCATCAATGACCAACCACTGCGAGAAATAGAGTATGAAATTAATATACACAAGAGAATTTGCGAAGTCGTAGAGAGACCAGAGGAAAAGATTTTTCCTATTCATGGTGCCAGCCTACCACGCTCTCTGGTGTCTAAATCTAGCCTAGATGGGCTGTGAAGCTCGCATTTGAAAAACCCGCAAGGCGACGCCTTGCGGGTTTTTCAAAGTGGCGGGTGGAATTCGGAATTTCGTAGATGCTTGAAAAGTGCTAGAATCCTGTTCCATGGAGGAGGGGATCAAGGTCATACTCGCGCCCGAGCACCTCGGTACCTTTTTGGGCATTCCAATCACCAACACTCTGCTCATGAGCTGGGTGGTTGTGGCACTTCTCATTGTCGTTGCGGTCATTGTGGGTAAAAAACTCAAGCTCATGCCTTCGCGCGTCCAACTCCTCTTTGAGTGGCTCGTGGAATTCGTGTATGACTACATCGCCGAGACCTTGGAGAGTCGCGCGCTCGCGCGCAAATTCTTCCCCTACTTGTGCACGATCTTCCTCTTTGTCTTCGTTTCCAATCTCATCGAATTCACGCCCGGCATCGGCTCTATAGGCTTTTTTGAGCACGACGGCGTTTTCGCGCCGCTCTTGCGCAGCGTCAATACCGATCTCAATGTGACCTTGATGCTCGCTATCCTTTCATTCCTGGTGATCGAGATCACCGGCATCGTGGTCATCGGCGCGTGGAAATATGGCGGCAAATTTCTCAATTTCCATCACGGCTTCATCGGCTTTTTCGTCGGCATCGTGGAATTCTTTTCCGAACTTGCGCGCATCATCGCCTTCTCGTTCCGCCTTTTTGGCAACATTTTCGCCGGCGAAGTGCTGATACTCGTCGTCACGCATTTCATACCCTACATCGGCCCCGTACCGGTGATGATGTTCGAACTCTTCGTGGGCTTCGTGCAGGCCGCTATCTTCGCCCTCCTCACCCTCTTTTTCATCAAGATCGCTATCATGGACCCGCATTGAGTTGCAGAAATTAAAGTATGATGCGCTTTTACTCTCCGTACGGTCGCGTGTTGCTTACCGACGAACGGAAACGGCACATCATCGCTTCGCATCCAGAGCTTGTACATTATTTCCGCCACTTCGCATTGACACTTGCAAAGCCGGAGCGCGAGGCGAATTCGGTGCATGATCCTTTGACCGTCATCTGCTACCGTTTTCTTTCACACCGTAAGAAATACCTAGCGATTGTCGTCAAAACAGGTCCGCACCCGTTCGTATTGACTGCGTATTTGGTAAAAAGGCTTAAGGGCAGTACACTTTAAACTATGCTTAGATACTTCTACGATAAAGAAGCTGACGTGTTTTATTTCTCGCAGGGTGTTCCGAGCGCGTCTGATGAGACTATTGAAGCGGGCGATGACGTGCTCCTGCGCATTGCTCCGCGCTCAAAGAAAGTTCGTGGCTTCACGCTTCTCAACGCTTCGCGCCGCTTACGCGGAACTTCACGTGCCGCGTCGCTTCCGTTTACGCTTGCGCCAATGCGATAGTTCTTCTTTCGTACCAGCCGCCATCTTTGCGCTCCTCACGCTCTTTTTCATCAAGATCGCCATCATGGAGCCGCATTGAAATGGGAATCGCCTGGGAAAGCGATTCCGCAGGCGAATAGGGAGTTTCGCACCTCAGGTCTTAAAGACTCGGTTGCGGTGCGTATACCTGAGCATGTCGGTATTTTTACCGTCAGCGACGGCCGCATCTGCAATTAAGGTGCAAATAGCATAGCCGATTCTGAATCCAAATTCGATCTCGAAACGGCCTGCTTCCGCTGGTGTGAGTTCGAGCGTCGGGCCCGTGCCGTCTTTTCTCGGCGATGCTTCTTGCAGCATCTTGCCGATCTCGGCGAAGGTTTTGCCGGTAAAGTGCACGTGCTTACCATTGAGCATGGCCATGTCCGAATCCTCATGCTGGGCGTTTACTCGAGAGATTATGTCAGCCTAATAATTCCGTGTCAAGGCGTTTGAATTCCTTAATTTGTGGTATGATTCTGACAATAATTATTATAAATATTCAGCACAATTCGACATTATGGAATTAGATTCAGCAAAGACCCTGGCGATGGCCATTGCCGTGGGTTTTGGTGTGTTGGGCCCCGGTATCGGCGTAGGATTAGTGGCAGCATCAGCATTGGAAGCTATCGGCCGCAATCCGGAGGCGGCGGGCAAAATTCAGCCGCTTATGTTTACCGGTATAGTATTCGCCGAAGCACTAGCAATCTTCGCCTTAGTAGTCGGCTTTATCGTCAAGTTCACTTAATTCGTGAAATTTTGGCGCATGACGTTGTTGGACATCGATTGCCAGGACTCATCGTACCCGCAGTACGTCTCGTCCCAGCAATCTCGTCCGCCTAGTCCTGCATCCAAAATTGCACGAATTACGATTTAAGGTATGTCAGATTTATTCGCAGCCTTTGGTGTCAACTGGAAACTGCTCTTGATACAAGCGGTGAATTTTGGATTGCTCCTTGCGGCGCTCTCATACTTCCTCTACAAGCCCGTTCTGAAAATCATCGACGAGCGACGGGAGAAAATAGCGGAGAGCGTGCGGGTGGCCGAAGCAGCCAAGCGCAGGCTTGAAGAGGCGAAGGAGGAGGGCGACAAAATGGTGGGGGACGCGGCAAAAGAGGCCGAAGGACTGGTCGCTGCGGCTCGTACGCGAGCCGATGAAAAAGGCAGCGAGATGCTGAAGGCAGCGCAAGGCCGCTCGGACGCGCTCATGGCGGAGGCCTCGGCGCGCGCCGAGGAGCAGAAACGCATGGCGATGCAGGAAAGCCAAAAGGAAA
>Ga0209726_10000770_pt1 | contig 57057 bp, 52 predicted proteins | sample Subgrocontami54m_FD_187453 | JGI IMG/M metagenome (GOLD analysis project Ga0209726, IMG submission 187453) | Subsurface groundwater microbial communities from S. Glens Falls, New York, USA - GMW46 contaminated, 5.4 m (SPAdes) (version 3) | ecosystem: Environmental > Aquatic > Deep subsurface >...
TACTACTGCGCCCAGCGGATCACCCGGATCGACCTGCGTGAACCGCTACCATGATCACTCGCATCGCCGTCCAGCATGTCCTCGTACACCTGTCCACCATGTCCCCGGTCTGTACACAGGGGGAGAGGGACGATGTGGAGGCGTCACCCAGCCCCTCGGGCCACGCTCTTCCTCAGGGGGAGCGGGACGATGTGGACCAAGTCTATCGCGACGACTTCCAGATCGGGCACGTGACAAGCTGATAGCTGACAAGCTGGCGGCCGACCGCTAGGATCGGGGGCGGGCACCCGAATCTGGCGCCGCACTTCGAGCGTATTGGAGATGGAGCGCGTGGACTACGCGGGACTCCGGGACGATGAGTTGATGGACCGGCTGGCGAGCCGGGATCTCGGCGCGTTCGGCGCCCTCTACGACCGGTACAGCGATCTCGTCTACTCCGTCTCGCTCCGGGTTGTGGCCGATGCGCAGGTCGCGGAGGATGTGACGCAGGACGTGTTCTTGCGCGTCTGGCGCCGGCCGGAGTCGTTCGACCTGTCGCGCGGCAAGTTCGTCACGTGGCTGCTGAGCGTGGCGCGCAACCGTTCGATCGACGAGCGCCGCAGCCAGGGCCGCCGCCTCCGGCACGAAGTCGCGCCGGCCGCGGAAGCGGAGGACGTGCTGCCGAGCACGGACGAGCGCGACGATCCGGCGCTCGCCACGGTGCTCGCCGACGAGCGGCGGGCGGTGCGGCGGGCGCTGGAGGTGCTGCCGGCGGAGCAGAAGTTGGCGATCCAGCTCGCCTATTTCGGCGGGCTGACGCAGCAGGAGATCGCGGATCAACTCAGCACGCCGCTGGGGACGGTGAAGACGAGGATCCGGCTGGGGATGCAGAAGATGCGCGTGGTGCTGGAAGAACGCCGGAGGGGAGAGCGCGGCTCGTGATGCACATGGACTGCGAAACGGTACGCGAGCACGTCGACGCGTGGGCGCTGGGCGCGCTGGATGCCACTGAGGCGATCGCCCTCGCATCGCACATCGAAGGGTGCGCCGCGTGCGCGTTGCTCGCCGATGACGCGCACGATACGGCGGCGGCGTTCGCTCTTGCGGTGCCGCTGGCGGCGGCTTCGCCATCGCTGAAGGCGCGCGTGATGGCGTCGGCATCGCTGCTTGCGGATGTGCCGGTGCGGCGGCCCGTGACGTCGCAGCGATGGTGGTTTTCCGCCGCGGCGGCCGCGATTGTCGCCGGCGTCGGCGCGATGGCCTGGGGCGGTTACCTACAGACGCAGGTGAACGGTCTGCACGGCACCGAAGCGCGCGCGCAGATCGCGGCAACAGCGCAATCGAGCCAGTTCGCGACGATGCGCACCGAACTCACGCAGTCGTCGGCGCGGAGCGTCGACCTCGCGACGAACCAGGACGCCGTGGTGGACATCGTTTCGCAGCCGGATGTGCAGCGCCTGCCCATGTCGGGCACGGCGCTGGCGCCGTCGGCACGTGGCCGCTACATCTGGAGCCGCACGAGCGGTCTCGGCGCGCTCGTGGTGAGCGGTTTACCGCCGCTGCCCGAGGGCAGTTCGTACTGCATGTGGGTCGTCTACGAGAACGCGTGGGTCAATGGCGGACTGTTTACGATCGATAGCACGGGCACGGGCAGGCTCATCGTGCGGGACTTCGGCGACGGCATCGATCACGGCGCCTTCCGCGGCTTCGCGGTGACGGTGGAGGCTTCGGGCGGTGTGACGAAGCGCACGGGCGCCACGGTTCTCCAGGGCGGCGCCATCAACTAGCACGTCCACCGCCCCTTTGATCGGCCTCGTTCACTGACGTGCCGCCCCGGCGTACGCGATACTTACCGCATGTCGCCGATCACGCTCTCGTTGCCGGAGGCACGCCGTCTCGCGGTCGCTTCGCAGGGATTCGGCGTGAGACCGGCGGCCCCGTCGATCAATCACGTACGCAAGCTCGCGGCGCGGCTGCACGCATTCCAGATCGATTCGGTCAACGTGCTCGCCCGCGCCCACTACGTCCCGGCGTTCGCACGGCTCGGCCCGTATCCGGTCGACACGCTTGACACGCTGGCGTATCGCAAGCGCGAGTTGTTCGAATACTGGGGCCACGCCGCGTGCCTGCTGCCCGTCGCGCTGTACCCGCTGATGCGCTATCGCATGCACGCGGCCGAGACGCACGAGTACATGCGCTCCGAGCGCGGGGCCTACATGGCGAGCGTCTACGAGGAGGTAGGCGCGCGAGGGCCGATCGCCGCCGCGGACTTATCGGAACCCGGCACGCGTTCCGGCAAGTGGTGGGGGTGGGGCGCCGGCAAGTCGGCGCTCGAATACCTGTACAACGCGGGGCTGGTGTCCGTCGCCGGCCGCCGCGGGTTCGAGCGCCTGTACGATCTGACTGAACGCGTCATTCCTGCCGCCGCGCTCAATGCGCCCGCGCCGCCGCGCGAGGAAGCGATGAAGCAGCTCATCTGCCTCGGCGCGCAAGCATGCGGCGTCGGGACGTTTGGTGACATCGCGGGCTACCTGCACGTCGACGGGTGGCACGATCGGTTGCCCACCGTCCCGCACTGGGAGCGACCGAAGGGGTCGGAGGGGAGGCGCGTCAAGCCGGTCGGGAAGCGTCTGCTGGCGGAGCTCGTCGAGGAGGGCCGCTTGCTCGCCGCAAGCGTCGACGGATGGACGGAGCCGGCGTACGTCCCTCCCGGCACCCGCGTGCCGCGGACCGTGCAGGCGCGCGCCCTCGTCACGCCGTTCGACTCGCTCGTCTGGGATCGCCGCCGGATCGAGCGCCTGTTCGGCATGAAGTACACCATCGAGATCTACACGCCGGAGGCCAAGCGGGTCTACGGCTACTACGTGTTCCCGTTCCTGCTCGGCGACACGCTGGTCGCACGCTGCGACCTGAAGGCGGACCGCCAGCGCGGCGTGCTGATGGTGCAGAGCGCCTGGCTGGAACCTGTGCAGGATGCGCGAGACGTTGTGCCCGATCTGGCCGGCGAACTCCGGGAAGTGCAACGGTGGCTGGCGCTCGACCGGATCGAGGTTGCCGAGCGCGGCGATTTGGCGCGGGGTTTGCGGCGCGCGATTCGGTGACATGGTGCCCGCAGAGGGCGCAACGGGTTGCGCCCCTTGTACAAGGATCCCACTACGCACCGCGAACGAGAAACGCCCACGCCTTGCATTGAGACGGTGTCTCATGTACATTGATACTTGATATCAATACGGAGCGTTCCAATGTCCGACCTCGAACTGATCATTGAGCGCCTGGAGATGCGGGGGCACCGCATCACCGGCAGTCGGCGGCGCGTGCTGGACGCGGTGCTCGCGCAACCCGCGCATTTCACGGTCGATGACGTGCTGCGCAGCACGCGCAAGGTCGGGCGCGCGACGGTGTTCCGCACGATGAAGATCCTGCTCGATCTGAACATCGTCTGCCGGGTGCTGCTGGATGACGGCACGCTGCACTACCGCGTCAGCACGCGCGGCCACCACCATCACCTGGTGTGCCGCGACTGCGGTCGCGTCGAGGACTTCACGAACTGCGACGTGACGACGCTGGTCCGCGAACTCGCGAAGTCGACCGACTACGAGATCGAGGCGCACTGGCTCGAGGTGTACGGTCGCTGCCAGGCGTGCCGCCTGCTGAAGAAGGAGCCGGCAAGCGTTGGGTGAGATCGCTCGTACCACCACGCCGGCTGAGGGCGCGCTGCACGCGCGATGTCTGCTCCTGCGCGACGTGACGATCGCGTACGGGCGGCGGCTGGTGCTGAGCCACGTCGACGCGGACATTCCCCGCAGCCAGGTCGTGAGCATCGTCGGGCCGAACGGGTCGGGCAAGAGCACGCTGCTGAAGGCGATCGCGGGGCTGATCCCGCTGGCCGGAGGCGAGATCACGCTGTTCGACCAGCCGATCGAGCGGATGCGCCGGCACGTCGCCTACGTGCCGCAGCGCGAGGACGTCGACTGGCAGTTCCCGGTGTCGGTACGCGACGTCGTGATGATGGGGCGCTACCCGCGCAGAGGTTGGCTGCGCCCGTCCTCGCGCGATGACGAGCACATCGCGCAGCACGCGATGGAGCACCTGGGGATCGCCGACCTCGCGAGGCGGCAGATCCGGGAGCTGTCGGGCGGGCAGCAGCGGCGGACGTTCATCGCGCGGGCGCTGGCGCAGGAGTCCGACGTCATCCTGCTCGACGAACCGATGACCGGCATCGACGCCGCGACGCACGACCGGATCCTGGAGCTGTTCGACGAGTGGCGCGACGAGGGGAAGGTCGTGCTGCAGGCGACGCACACGGATATCCACGGCGGCTCGATGATCGTGCTGCGGCGGCGGGTCGATCCGATCGCCGCGGAGCACTTCGAGCATCACGCGGCGGAGGGCGGGGAGCACCATGAACATCATCACTGACCCGATGAGCGATCCGGCGTTCCTGCGCGGACTGATCGACGTCATCGCCGTGGCGATGATCGCGGGGGTCGTCGGCACGTTCATCGTGCTGCGCGGCATCGGCTTCGTCGGCGACGCGCTGGCGCACGCCATCTTTCCGGGCGTCGTCACGGCGTTTCTGCTCGGTGGCAACCTGCTGGTAGGCGCGCTCGTCGCCGGGCTGACGACGGCGGCGATCATGGGGCTGCTCACAGCGAACGCGCGCGTGCGCGACAACACGTCGATAGGCGTCATCTTCACCGCCGCGTTCGCGCTGGGCGTCGTGATCCTCACCAACAAGGCGGTGTCGGCCGACCAGCTGGAGGGCATCCTGTTCGGCGACCCGCTGAGCGCGCACACCAGCGACGTGATCCTCACCGTCGTCGTCGGCGCCGCGGTGATCACCACGATCGTCGTGCTGCGCAAATTGCTGGTGATGGCGTCGTTCGATCCGTCCGGCGCGCGCGCGATGGGGCTGCCCGTGGTGGCGCTCGACGTGCTGTTGCTGGCGCTGACGGCGTTGACGGTGGTGGTGTCGTTCAAGGCGGTCGGCAACATCCTGGTGATCTCGCTGCTGATCACGCCGGCCGCGACGGCGCGGCTGTTCACCGATCGGCTGGTGCCGACGGCGCTCCTGGCGACGGCGATCGGCGCCATAGCAGGTGTTACGGGCATCTTCATCGGCTACAACTGGGGTACCTCGGCCGGCGGCGTGATCGTGCTCACGGCCACGGCGATCTTCTTCGCCTCATGGCTACTCGCGCCACGGCATGGCATCATTCTGGTGAGTCTGGCGCGCCGCAACCGGGATCTGCTGCTGGCAGAGCCGGAGGCTGAGGCGGAGATCATCCTCGCATCGCCCGAGATCCGCGCGCCGCATACCGCCTGATGCAACGTTTCGTCACCCTCGCCTTGTTCGCCGTGCTGGCGCCCGTCTTGGTGGTGGGTGCGATGGCGTGCGGCTCGGGATCGAGCGCGGCGCGAGGCGGCGTGACGATCGAGCCGCTCGGATCGAGCACCGCGGTTGTGGCGGCCGTGCCGACCGGGGGCAAGCCGGCGGCGCCGTCGACTGCGGCGCCCGCCGCTCCAGACGTTGCCGCGGCGGCCACCGAACCTCCGGCGCCCGCGGCGACCGAGTCGGCCGCCGCCACGCGCACTCCGCGCGCGCAACTCGCGTCGGATGGCAGCACCGCCCCGACGCAAGGACGCTGGATCGAGGTCGATGTCACGCGCTTCGTCGTGCGGCTGATGGATGGAACGGCGGTGGTGCGCGAGATCGCGCCCGTCGCCGTCGGCGCGCAGGTGGATACGGGAGCATACGCGTCGACGCAGACGGGGCTGTTTCACGTCAACAACAAGATCGCCGACCTGGCGTACGACGCGCCGTACGACACGTACATCAGCCACTGGGTCGGGTTCGACCCCGACAAGGCCAACGGCTTCCACTCGTTCTTGAAGGACAAGGCCGGCAACGTCGTCGACGCGGGTTCCGGCCGCATCAGCAACGGCTGCATCCGCACGGGCGAGGCGGAGGCGCTCTTCGCGTTCGCGGAGATCGGCATGCCGGTGTGGGTGCACGGGTGAGGTGCGGAGTTGGTAGTTGGTAGTTGGTAGTTCGTAGTTCGTAGTTCGGAACCGGGGTGCGAACCTAGCGATCGTGCCTTGACCACCACAGGGCAACCCCGGCCCCACCGGGATCAATGCGATCATGTAGTCGATGACGACGAAGGCCGTGAGTTCCAGATCACCGCGTGCATACGCGAGCAGGATCAATAGTGGGCTCCGGTGGTTGCGGGGTCTGTGAGCGCAGCCTCTACACATTCCTGTGCAGGGACTTCGCTCTCTCCTGCCGTGGAACACACGAACGAGGACAGGTCTGAAGACCTGTCCGTACGGGTAGATCGCGGAGCCATCCCGATGCCCGCGCAACTACAAACTACGAACGACGAACTACGAACTACGAACTGAGAACTGCCCTCACACCTGCGAGAGGGCGGGGTCGAACGCCGGGAACGGTGGGAAGAGCGACTCCAGTTCGAGGCGGATGGGGTCCTCTGGCGGCAGGTAGGCGCTGAAGTCGCCGTCGGGCTCGGGGCGGACGCGCTGGCCGGTGACGCGCGCGTCCATGATCTTGTTCTGGAGCATAATGAGGCCGGTGAGCAGCGACTCCGGTCGCGGCGGGCAGCCGGGCACGTAGACGTCGACCGGCACGATGAGGTTGACGCCGGGCAGCACGCTGTAGCCGAAGGCGAACGGGCCGCCCATGATCGCGCAGCCGCCCATCGATATCGCCCACTTCGGCTCCGGCATCTGGAGCCAGATGCGGCGAATCGCCGGCGCCATCTTCCACGTACAGGTGCCCGAAACGATCATCAGGTCCGCCTGGCGCGGCGATGCGCGGAAGATCTCGGCGCCGAAGCGCGCGATGTCGTAGCGCGGCGTCGCCGTCGCGATCATCTCCATCGCACAACAGGCGAGGCCGAACATCGTCGGCCAGAGGGACGACGAGCGCGCCCAGTTCATGACGGTATCGACGCCGGTCAGCAGGATGTTCTGCTCGACGTCGGCATCGATGCCCGGTTCGGCGTCCTGACCCAGCAGGGGGATTGTTTCTTGCACCATGGTGGGGATAGTCTGACGGATCTCCGGGTGCTTGGGCAATCTTTCACAAGCCGAGTTCACAGTTCACAGTTCGCAGTAGACAGTTTGCAGGATGTCATGCAGAGCGAAGCGAAGCATCTAGCCCGGCTGTCACATGGCCTTGCTCGGCAACTGAAGCGTCGTTCCAGCGCGAGCAAGGTCCTTCGCTTCGCTCTGGACGACACGCCGCGGGCGGCGTCGGCTTCGACCGATGCGGAGCCTCCTCTCCGCCCGGCGGAGAGGACCAGTGCGAAGCACGGAGGTGAGGTCGTCGGCGACTTTCACGGCCGCAATACAACGTCGGTCCGCCGTTGCGGATCGCCCGCACAAGCTGTCATGCGGAGCGAAGCGAAGCATCTAGTCCGGTCGGCACATGGGTCTTGCTCAGCAACTGAAGCGTCGTTCCAGAGCGAACAAGGTCCTTCGCTTCGCTCTGGACGACATGATGGGGGCGGCGTCGGCTCTAGACCGATGCGGGAGCCTCCTCTCCGGGGGCGGAGAGGACCAGTGCGAAGCACGGAGGTGAGGTCGCCGGCGACTCACACGGCCGGAGTACGAACGTCGGTCCGCCGTTGCGGATCGCCCGCACAAGCTGTCATGCAGAGCGAAGCGAAGCATCTAGCCCGGTTGCCCCATGGGTCTTGCTCAGCAAATGAAGCGTCGTTCCAGAGCGGACAAGGTCCTTCGCTTCGCTCTGGACGACATGATGGGGGCGGCGTCGGCTGTCGACCGATGCGGAAGCCTCCTCTCCGCCGGGCGGAGAGGACCAGTGCGAAGCACGGAGGTGAGGTCGCCGGCGATTACCCCGCCTTCGCCACGAGTTCTCCGGCTTGCGGCATCCCGTCGGCGAACTCACGCGGGGTGTACTTGCGCTCGCAGTACTTGTCGAGCGTCTCGCGGTCTTCGATGTACTGGTAGCGCGGGACAGCGTAGCCGCACGACTTCTGTACCTTCTCGACATCGACGAAGAACGCCTGGCGGACGTATGGGTGGAGGTCGTCCTGGAAGGCGGCCTGGTGCTGGCGCAGCGCCGGATCATCCAGATCGACGCGCCGGCCGCGGCCGTACAGCCGGACGATGCCGGCAGTCGCGTCGAAGCTGCAGACCATGAGCGTGATGCGCCCGTTTTCGGCCGTGTGCTTCGCGGTCTCGTTGCCGCTGCCGGGGTAGTCGAGGTAACCGACGAGGTTCGGGCCGAGGACGCGCAACAGCGTGCGGCCCTTGGGCGAGAGGTTCGGGAAGCCGTCGCCGGGATCGGTCGGCGCCGTCGCTACGAAGAACATGTGTTGCGCTTCGATGAACGCTTTCCGCTCGTCGTCGATGTGATCGTAGAAGTCGGCCATGGCGGATCTCCTCGTTCGGTGTGTGGTGGGGATTGCATGGTAGCAAACGCCGGTGGAGGGGCGTGGATGGCGGCGTCGTGTGCTCGCGAATGGGCTCGCTGCTCCGAAGAGTTGGCTCGGCGCTAGCAGAGGGGACGGAGCTAAAGCTGCGTCCCTACGGCCTTACGAGAGTACTGTTCCGGAGAACTGGGCGGAGTGGGCGACAACGTGCGCGGACAGGTCTGAGACCTGTCCCTACGAAGATCGGCTACGAAGATCGGCGCGGCGATGAAGCGACGCGAACCATGCGCCGTCAGTTGACCGGCGTGGTCTTGCAGAAGAGCTCCGGGTCGAAGCGGCAGCTGTGCGCTTTAATGAAGGTGCGCACGCGCGCGTCGGTGTAGTCGGACGACGCGAAGTTGTCGACGCGCGTCCACGAGGCGATGCCGATCGTATCGTTATCGAGATCGGGATCCGGCGACAGGACGACGCGCGCGCCCAGCGCGACCTCCTGCGTCACGAGGCTCTTGAGGCGCTCGACGGTCGCGCTGCAGGCGGCGGTGGCGCAGCGGTAGCCGACGTAGACGCCGGCGTGCTCTTCGATGTGCGGGATCGACTCACGCGGGATTGCGAAGTCGTAGACGCCTGGGTCGGGCGGGATCTTGATGGTGTGGCCATCGGCGAGAAGCACAGCCCGCTGCACCGGCAGGTGCAGGCCGGATGTCGGCGGGTTCGACGCATAGCAGTCGTTGGAGGTGAGATGCGCCGGGCAGAACTCGATGGGCGTATCCAGCGGATACGTGCCTGTGTGGTTGCGTCCCTGCGTCGGCACGAACCGTCCCGGCAATCGCGAGCTATCGTCCGATTCCGCGAGGAGCGATGCGTTCTGCGCCGGGCTGGGCGTGGGGATCGTCCCCGGCGTCACGTTCGCGCCGCGCGGCGAGGTGGTACGGAGGTCGATGCCGTGTTCGCCGCGCACAATGCCCGTGCACACCGCGGCGATGACCGTGGCCGTCGCCAGGATTAATATCCACAACGCTACTTCCGGCAGCACGCGCAGCCTTCGCATCGCGAGAGTATACCGGCGGCGCGGCTTTGTCCCTTCGCCGACGCCGCTTAGACTGGATCACCATGACGGCTGCCCGCTCCAGACTCGTCCGATTCCTCGTGCGCACGTGGCCGCTGCTGGCGGCACTCGCGATGCTCGGTTCGGCGCCCGTGCTGTTGAGTCTGAGCCGCCACGGGCGCGTTGCTGTCGAGGCATCGATCTTTTTGCCGGACATGGTGCTGCAGGTGCCGCTGCCGTTCCGTCCCGTTGACCTGATCTCCGACCCGCCGAAGCGCGAGCACGTGACGATCGACTATCAGAGCCGCAACGGACCGCGTTCGATCGAGGCGGACCTGTACATCCCTGCCCAGGGCGGGCGGCACGTCGGCGTGGTGTTTTCGATGGGCGCTCCGCCGCTGAAGCTCGATGACCCGCGCCTCGTGCGCATCGCCGAGGATGCGTCACGTTCCGGCGTCGTGATGCTGGTACCGTTCAGCGATCGGCTCGATGATCTGCGCATCGAGCCCGAAGAGATCGATGCGCTCGTGGCGGAGTTCCAGTACGTGCAGCGTCTGCCGCAGGTCAATGCGAAGCGGGTCGGGTTCTTCGGCGCCAGTGTCGGCGGATCACTGGCGCTGGTCGCGGCGGCGGACCCGCGGATCGCGGACCAGGTCGATCACGTCGTGTCGTTCGGGGGGTATTTCGATGCGCTCACGGCGTTTGGCGCGATCGTCACGCACCACATCGAGTACAAGAGCGTCGACGAGCCGTGGACGCCGAAGCCGCACGCGGAGCACGTGATCGCGCGGCAGCTGATCGACCGGCTGGACGATCTGCGGGATCGCGATCTGCTGATACGGTTGTTCGTCAACGAAGAGGCCGTGTCGCAGGCAGAGCTTGCGGCGCTGAGCCCGCCGGGCCGGACGACGTACAACTTTCTGAGCAACCGCGATCCGAGCAACGTCCCCGCGCTGATCCGCACGCTGCCGGCGGCGGACATCGCCCGCTTCGACTACCTTTCGCCGAAGACGAGCATCGACCGTGTGAAGGCGGACCTGTTCATCCTGCACGACCGCGCCGATCCGTTCGTGCCGTATACGGAGTCGCGCCGCATGAAGGACGCCATCGGCGGGCGCCCGAACGCGCATTTCGACGAGCTGCGGCTGTTCGAGCACGTCTCGCCGAAGTTGAACCAGCGGCCGGAGATCGTCGCGATGGACAGCACGCGGCTGTTGTTCCGGCTGTATCAGCTGTTGTTGCGGTGGGATTGAGGCGGAACCTCACCTCCGCGCTTCGCGCTGGTCCTCTCCGCCGGGCGGAGAGGAGAGCGAGCGGGTTTGGGGTGTGTGGGCGGGCATCGGTACGAGTCTGGCGACTCACAGCCGGGGACGGCTGTGCCACTCTTGGTCCGGCGGGCTCTGCGTCGACACTCCGACTGCGACACGTCTTTTCGGGGCGCAACAGGCCGGGGGCGGCTGTCCTGCATCGCTAGAGCGTAACAGCCGGTGGTGGCTGACCTGCATCGCCGGAACGCAACAGCCGGTGGCGGCTGTGTACGTCGCGACTTGAGGCATCGGCCTGCGTGCTGCAAGCAAGACGGATCGGGCCGGCTACTCCTCTACGAGGCCTTGCGATGTGAGGAATGCTTTCGCGTCGTCGACGCTGTTGAAGACGCGGGAGCCGAGCCCGTCCAGGGCGTCGACGACGGCGTCCGGGGCGCTGTCATCTTCGGCGGCATCGACGATGGGGCCGCGCGTCACCTGTCCGCCTTGCGCGAACCCGTTCTCGATGTACGGCGCGACTGCGCTCCACTTGACGGCCATTGCTGCTCCTTGTCGCTGCTCGGGAAACTCGCGAAGTATAGCGGCGAGGCAGTGGACAGAGAACCCGCATGACGCCTGCGAGAAAGGCCCGCGTCACCCGCGCCGCCGGACGGAGAGGGCCGGGGTGAGGTCGCCGTGAACCGCCTACCCGTTGCTGCTGGACGTAATATCGCGGCGCCGGTAGAGGAGGAACGCGATCGCCAGAAAGGCGATCGTATAGGCGGCGAGGATCAATGCCGCGGCCTCCGGCGAGAAGGCGCCCTGTCGCGCGAGCTGCGCCTTCGACGGTCCGAAGCTGAACTCGGGCAGGCCCGCCGGCAGCTTGTTCTGCGCAAGCACGACGCCGCGGTTGGCGGAGATCAGGTAGTTCGGCACGCTCTCCCATCGCGGGCCGCCAAGGCGCATGAGGCTGCCGATGAGCGGTTCGAGGAACGTGACGGCAAGGCCGAAGCCGACGCCCGCCAGCGTCGAGCGGCCGATGACGGCGGCGGAGAACGCGAGAGCGACGAACGGCGCCATCACGTAGATGGTGCGGCCCCATGAGAAGAACTGCTCTTTAAGGAAGCTGGCGGTGACGAAGCTGAAGTCGGCGCCGCCGTAGTAGGTGGTGATGATCGCGCTGTAGGCGAGCGCGACGGCGACGGCGAGCAGCGTGCCGAGCGCGACGAGCGCGCAGGTAACGATCAGGCGCGCCGTCATGAGCCGCAGCCGGCCGCTCGACGCCGTGGCCATCAGGCGCACCGTGCCCCACGAGTACTCGCTGCCCGCCGCGCCGGCCGCGAAGATCACCGCGAGCAACGATCCGAATTGGGCGATGATCTGGAGTGCGAACGGCACGCCGGCGGAGAGGAAGATGCCGCGCCGCAACTCCTGGTACGCCACGCGGCGGCCGAGATCGCGGTCGAAGTATCCGCCGGCCCGGTCGCTGACGCTCCAGAGGATCGAGTAGAGCAGGATGATCAGCCCGACGATCAGCGCGGCCAGGATCCACGTCATCATGCGCTTGCGGAGTTTGAAGAATTCGCCCGCCATGAGGCTGCGGATGCTCATACGCCGACTTCCTCATCGGTGAGGTCGAGGAAGACGCTCTCGAGGTCCGTCTCCCACGCGCTAAGTTCCGATACGTAGATGCCCTTACCCGCGAGCGCCATATTCAGCTCGGCGGCCTTGTCCGTCGGCGCCGTCGCGCGGACGAAGCCATCGACGCGCTCGACACCGGTCACGAATGGTACGCCCGCAAGCGCGCGCGCGAGCGCTTCGTTGTCGGCGGCGCGCATGCGGAGATACTGGCCGGTGCCAAGCAGCTCGGCGACGGTGCCCTGCGCGACCATGCGGCCCTTCTTGACGATGGCCACGCGGTCGCTGACGGTCTGGACCTCGTGGAGCAGGTGGCTGCAGAGGAAGATGGCGTGGCCCTGACGCGCGAGGTTCGGGATCAGCTCGCGCACTTCGCGTGTGCCCGCGGGGTCGAGCCCGTTGGTGGGTTCGTCGAGGATGATCAGCTCAGGGTCGCGCAGCAGTGTCGAGGCGATGCCGAGCCGCTGCTTCATGCCCAGCGAGTACGTCTTGTAGGGATCGCGGCCGCGATCGCGCAGCCCGACGAGCTCGAGCATCTCGTCGATGCGGGCGTTGCTGATGCCGCCAAGCGCGATCGCCAGCGCCTTCAGGTTGTTGTAGCCGGAGAGGTAGGGGTAGAACGCCGGTGTCTCGATTACGGCGCCGATGTTGCGGAGCGCCGGCCACGGATGCGTCGCCATGTCGCTGCCGAACACAATCGCCCGGCCGCGGGTTGGGCGCACGAGCCCAAGGATCATGCCGACGGTGGTGCTCTTGCCGGACCCGTTTGGGCCGAGGAAGCTGAAGACCTCGCTGTCGTAGACGCGCAGATCCATGTCGGAGACGGCGGCGATGCTGCCGTATCGCTTCGACAAGCCTTCAGTGCGCAGGATCTCGCGGCCCTGTGGCACGCTCACCGCCCTTCGCGTTCATCGTAGCAAAGGGGCGCCCGCGCGCGGCTTGGGCGCCCGTACGGAACGCCCGTCTTGAGAGGGGGCAACAGATTCGTTACGATGCGTGGCTGGACGCAAGTCCGGAGCGACCATTCCCTGGTAGCTCAATGGTAGAGCAATCGGCTGTTAACCGATTGGTTGTAGGTTCGAGTCCTGCCCAGGGAGCCATACTACACACATGTCTCCGCCGAACCATTCGTATCTGTCGGCGACGAAAAAGGCCATGTACTGCGGCTTCGGGTGGAGCCCGCTAACTGCTCACCGTCCACGACAAGCTGGGTGAAGACAATCGGCGCCGCTCGCCGAGTCTGAGGCGCGCACGCGCAGCCTACCGCTGCGCCGGGCGGGCAGGCGTCACGCATCACGCGCTCCGATTGACACAGGCGGCACGAGGGTGCGAGGATGCCGGTCTCAGAGGCGTATCGTATCGTCAACTGTCTATCAAGATTGTCACAGGAGGTTTCCCCGGTGTATATGCAACGCATTACGATCTTTGCGAACCCAGAGAAGGTCGGCGAACTTCGCGCGCTGCTCATCGAGCGAGCGAAGGCCCGGCAGGCCGCAGGAATGCGCCTTGCCCTCACGGAGATGGTGGCCGGCGGCCATGGCCCCCAGTTCACCGTGAACGTCCTGTTCAACGATCTGGCGGCATTCGAGGAGGCGCGCAAGCGCGACCAGGCCGACGGTGACTTCCAGAAGTTCGTCGGCAAGCTTACGTCATTGATTCGCAAGCCGAACAACTTTGACCTGCTGGAAGTCATTGTCCCGATGCCAGGGTAAGGGGCGCCTGCCTATGATCCGACTGAGGATGATCCTGCAGCACTGATTCTCGTTGTTGCCAAAGGTCCAGGCCTCAGCATGATCGCGCTGCCGGGCGTCGCGCCCGGTGGAGGCGGCAAGGAACGTACGCGCGCTATTGCGCCGTAATGTGCGGTCAGATCGTCAATATGCTGGCGGGTTGTCATGGCGATGGCGCAGATCGATCGTCGCCGCCGACACAACCCGCGAGACTCTAACTGACGGGTTACGCGGTGACGAGGTTAGCGATCTCTCTGCGCGTCACGCGTGGCCGACCGCTAGCACACGTCTTGCAAGGCCTGTAGCGAGGCCGGATCTTCCGGGATCCAGTCGTGCCACGACAGATCCTGCCAGATGTCCGCAACGTGCATCGTGCACATGAACCGCATGGCCTCGCCGCCTGGACAACGCCACCTGACCCGGTACGGCATGCGCGTTGTGTACGGCACGGGCTCGGCCGTTTGCCATAGCCGCGGCAATCGAGCGATGTAAGCGGGATCGCCCTTGAGGAATGTCTGGAATGCGTCGCTTGTCCACGGCGCCGGTTTCTCAAGGCTGACGTCGTGCCGCAGCTCCGACTTCGCAAGGCCGATCAGGAAGCTCATCACCTCGTCCCAGTTCTCCATACACGCGGCGAACGCCGGGTCGCTCGCCCGGGCGCCGATGTTCCACTTGGCGGGGTTGGGGAGGCGTTCAGTCAGCGGCATATCGATGACGCGCCGGAACGCGCGGTTCGCCGCGAGCACGTCGCTGGCCTGGTTCGTCACGAACACCGGCCACAGAAAACGCTCCACTTCGGTAGCGAACCAGTCGACGCCGCGCGGCGCGTACCGTTCGTTCAGCAGGCCGCGCAGGTCGACCGCGTATCCGGCCCCGGCAAGCACCCGGTTCACTTCTTCGACAGGCAGACCAAGAGCTTGGGTGATAGCGGTAATCGCCTCACGGGAAGGGTGCCGGTCGCCGCTCTCGTACGCCTTTACGGCAGAGAGCGAGAGACCGGCTCGTCGCGCCACCTCTGGCTGGGAAAGTTGCAGCCGAAGGCGGTGCTCGCGGAGGCGCCGGCGCCACTCGAACGCCTCGTGAAACTCGCTGACCATGATGGCTCCTTGACGCTCGTCACCAACTGTAACGGAGAAGGCCACAGATTGTGACCGATTTCGCATTGACGCCGCTACCGCTCGCGCGGAGAATCTCACCCAGGAACCCCCGCGATGTCCGTATGTGCCGGTCTGCACGATGATGCGCAGATTCTCATCGATTGGTGTGGTAGAGCAGCGCCCCCGGAGGAAGACCGTTGAGCAGAGCCCAAACCACATCGCCCACGGCCATCATCACCGCCGGTCGGATGATCGCGGCCCTCGTATCGACCGTGATGGTGCTCCTTGTCCTGACCATGCCGGGGCCCTCGGCGTATGGCGCCGCCGCCGACTGCGGGTTCTCCGGCGCGGTCGCGACGTTCTCAGCCAACGGTGGCGCCTCAGGCCAATGGTCCGACGGCACCATGTGGGACACGGGGACCGTACCGATCTCCGGCCAGGCGTGTGTTCCTGCCGGAAAGACGGCTCTCGTCGGGGCTAACGTCGTGCTCATCGGGACGTTTGGGGATCAGTCCCTGAAGGTGCAGGGCACGTTGCGTGTTGTCGGTGGTGCAGCCGCAGCTTCGATCTATGGCAACAGCGCGATCGAGAACACGGGTCGTATCGAGGTCGCCGCCGGCGCCTCGTTCACCCTCGGCAACTACGGCGCGGTGCTCACCAACAAGCCGGGCGGCGTCGTGCGCGTCGAGTCCGGCGGAACGTTGAGCGTCGTGCAACGCTTTGAGAATTTCGGCGGCATCGTCGATCTCACGGGCGGCGGCGTCATGCAGACGCTGGGAGCTGGCCGGTTCGTGCACGGTGCGTCGGCCGACGTCGTCCCGGTGCAGTCCACCGTGGTCGGTGGCGCGGTGCGAGGCATGCAAGGCACCGTGCAGTTCGCGGGGACTGGCGCGGGGGCGTTCCTGTGGCCGCCGGGGTCGACGGGCTTCATCGAAGGCACGATCGCGCCGGCGCAGACGGTCGATGTGACCTGTGGCGGAGTTGCCGACGCCCGGTTGTACTTCGCCAGCAACGTCCGCAACGAAGGTGCGATCCGGTTTACACCGCGAGCGTCCGGCACGACCTGCACCTCTGAACTCGACCCGAATGCCGGTGTGACGCTCACGAATGCCGGGACGTTGACGTTCGGGGACGCGGCGAGCCCTAGCGACACCTATGGGATGTACGGCTCCGGTTCGGTGGTGAACGCGGTTGGTGGGACGATGACGGTGAACGGCCTGGTGGGCGTGGGCCAGTTCATGACGGGCGTCACCAACGATGGAGCGTTCGTCGTGAACCCAAGTGGCACGTTCAATGTTGGGAACACACTATTCGATCTCCGGGATGGCACGCTGACGAACAACGGCGCGTTCGGCATGTATCCGGGCAACACGTACGCGGTTCTAGCCCTGTTTCGGCTTCAGGCCGGTTCCGTGATTGGGAACCCGATCCAGCTAATTTCATCTCGGCTTGAGCTGCTCGGGACGGGTACGGCCGGGTTTTTGGTTCCGCCGTACGGCTATGGGATTCTCCAGGATCCGCAGGGGCCGGCGCTCATCCGCCCGCAGCATACGCTCACGATCGATGACGGTTCCCTGGCAACGACCGGCCCAATCGAGAACCGCGGCGTCATCACGCTCACCGGACGCGGTGATGGGTTCGCGTACTTCGGCACAGCGGGCAATGGCAACATCACCAACCGGGGCCGCATCGTCTCTACGTCGCGTTCCGCCACGGGTACCGGCGGCCAGGGCATCATCTACCAGGCGCTTCTGAACGAGACCGACGGCGTCATCGAGGCCCAGCCCGGGCGGGGCTGCTCGCTGGGCTCCGGCACGCTAACGAACCACGGCTTGATCGACCTGGGAGAGAGCTGCATCGCCACGGCGCTCACGACGTTGTCTCCGACGTCGACCCTACGCGTCTACTCGTCGGCGGCACGACTCACGGCGTTGCAAGGCGTCCTCAGCGGCTCCACGATGGGCGGCACGCTTGATGTGATCACGGACACCAACAACCTGCCCGCGGCCGGCCCACCGCGGGATCTGGTGACCACGCGCTTCCTGCATATTCTCGGGGCCGGGCAGTTCGCGACGCTACATGGCAGCGTCTCGCCCACGCTCGGGTACGCCCTCTCGACGCTGCCCTACCCGAACAGCAGTATCCGGCTCCAGGTCGTCACCTCGATCTCCGGTGTCGCTGCCTCCGGCATCACCGCGCCCGGCGCCGCCCAGGTCGGCGACGACGTGACCGTGAACTGGACGACGACGGTCGGCAGTGCCACGTCCACGCCGTGGACCGAGTCGGTGTACTTGTCGTCGAGCACGACTCCAGACGCGTCGTCGGTGTTGCTCGGCCGTCTGCGGCGCAGCGGGCCCGTGCTGGCCGGCGCGAATCTGGCAGGCTCGCTGCAAGTGCGAATTCCGTCCACGAGCCCCGGTCTGCGGAGGTTGGTCGTCGTCGTTGATTCCGGGCTTGCGTTGGCGATCCCGAACCGGGCGGGCACGATTGGGGCCATCCCGATCCAGGTCAGCGCAACACCACTGACGGTTGGTTCGGGCGCCGTACCGGTGACGGTGGGTGCTGACGGTACGCGTACCGTTGCCAACACCACGGCCACACTCGAAGGAACACGCCTGCTCCGTTTGGATGGTTCGCCGGGCGCAGATCTGATTGTGACCGTCGCGCCGGGCAACGCCGTGTCGGCCTGGGCCGCGTCGGGCCGGGCGCCGACGTCGGCGGACTTCGATGTCGCCGCCACGAACGGCACGCTGCTCGTCCCTCGCGGAGACGGGTCGTCCCCGCGCTACCTACTGTTGCGCAACAGCGGCGCCGCGGACGTGAACGTCACGGTGACCGCGTCCGCGCCGGGCCTGTCGATCACGTCATCCTCGCCGACATCGGTTCTGGCCGGCTCCCCTGCCGCGACGGCGGTGCTCGTCAAGGGTACCGGCTTCACGGCGACGAGTACGGCACGGCTCATTTGCGGCGCCACGACGGTGGACGCTACGTCGACGATCGTCGATGGATCTACGCAGCTTTCCTCGCTGTTCACGCTCCCCGCGCCGCTTGGGACCTGTGACGTCACCGTCGGCGCGGCGACGAGTCCGAACACGCTTGCCGTCAGCGCTCCGAGCGTGGTCATCGACCCGGCGTCACTGAAGGTGGACATCTCCATCGGCGCCCCGGCGGTCGTACGATCCGATGTCGACAACCGCATCACGGTCACGTGGACGAACCGCACGGGCTATTCGTTGCCCGCGCCGCTGTTCGTGGTAAGTGTCGACGCGGGCAAGGTGCGGTTCCCCGGCACGCCTGGCGCCGGGGGCGCCAGCGTGGACATTCTGGGGATCGCCCCAAGCGGCCCGGCTGGCGTGCTCTCGCCCGGCGCCACGAACAGCACCGTGCTGATCGTTCGCGACGTGGGCGCGCACGTGAGTGTAAATTACCTCGTTGGCGAAGTGGATCCTCCGGTCGCGTACGACCTGGGCGCGGCCCTCGTCACCGGATTCGGGGCTGATGTGCCTGCGGCCGCAAAGCTCTGGGTGCAGACCAATGGGCCAGCTTTGATCGGCATGCCGCGCATGACAACGGTGGCCGGGCTCGAACGGCACCTCGGCGATGTGGCGACTGCCCTGTCGGGGCTGGGTCGTCGCGTCAGCGATCCGTCTCGCCTGATTGCGTTTGATGTCGACCACATCGTGAGCGGTGGTCGGCTTGACGCCTTTCGAACCGGAGAGTTCGGTGTCGCTTCCGCCGGCCTCGACCTGCCCCGGTTGACGGTCGAGCCCATCTCGAACGCGGTTATCATCTCCGATGGCGCCCGCCGGCTTCGATACGCGCTCGTTGCGAATGGCGCCTATCTTCGGCCGGCTGGCGTCGGCGATGTGCTGTCCGCGAACAGCACGGGTTGGGCATTGATCGCGCGCGATGGCACGCGACGGGCGTATTCGACAGCCGGTCTGCTCACCTCCGAGACGGATCCCGACGGGCGCGTCACGGTGTTCAACTACAACGGTGGGAGGCTCGCGTCCGTTGTGGTCCCCAACGGCGACACCACAACCTACGCCTATGACGGTGCGGGGCGGCTCACATCGATCACCGACCCGGTTGGGCGTACTACAGTGTTTGGGTACGACGTTGGCGGTCGGCTCGCTTCCACCAGCATCGGTGGCCTGACGTCGACCATCACTTGGGACGCCGACAATCTGCCCGCCACCACCACTGCGGCGACCGGCGTCGTTACATCGTACACACGCGACGCCTTTGGCCGTGTAGTGACCCTCGCGGTCGGGGGGCAGACGCTTGCGAGCATCGCCTACGGTGCAAATGGGGTGACGACGACGACTGACGCCACCGGACGGGCAACCACGACCTACGTAGACGACACAGGGTCCGTGGCCAAGCTGGTCGACGCGCTCGGACGCACCACGTCAGCCAGGCGGGATTCGAACGGTGCGGCCGTCGGTACGCTCGCAGACGGAGTTCCGATTGGGGACCTCACGCTCACCGACGTAGCTCGATCGATCGCGGGTTCGGTCGATGGCGCCGGCGGCACAACTCGTATGGGTTTCGACGGGGACGGGATGATCGCGTCCGTGACGGACCAGGACGGCCGCCGGACTAGCGTCAGCCGAGACAGCTCGCTGCGCCCGACCGGGATCACAGACCCGGCCGGCGCAACCTCCGCCATCCGTTATGACGCGCTTGGTCGGGTCTCCCACGTGGCCGACCGCAGCGGTCGCTCATCAACGGTGTCGTACGACGCCCGAGATCTGGTGTACCAGACGACAGTTGTCGGCTATGGCTTGATTGCCCGCGGATATGACGCGCACCGGAATCTCACGTCCGTGACGGGGCCGACGGGAATAACGACGTTCGCCTACGACGCGAGCGATCGGCTCACCGGCGTCCATTACCCCAACGGCCTCGGGCTCGCTTTCGGCTACGACAGCGCAAGCCGGCGGACATCGACCACAACCTCCGATGGTCAGGTCGTGAACGCCACCTACGACCTTCGCGGCCGCCTCGCCACGACGGCTTCCGGCGGCGCTATCGTCGCTCGCTACGAGTACGACGCACTCGACCGGCTTACCGCCACGGGCTTCGCCAATGGCTCGCGCGTCGAACTAACTCGCGACGGGCTCGGTCGGATCACGCGACAACGTACGACGTGCTGCACGCCCGACGGCTCCTCTGGCGGCCCTAGTGTGATCGCCGACGAACAGCTTACGTACGACGGCCGCGACCGGGTCGCGACAAGGACCGACGCGGCCGGGACGACATCGTACACGTATGACGGCGCCAGCCGCCTGACGGGAGCCGTGACAACCGGCGCCGTACCTCGCACCATCAGCTACACCTACGACGGCAACGGCAATCGCCGCGCGGTCACCGACAGCGTGTCGGGCGACGCGGCCTCGACGATCGGCGTCGCCGGGCGCCCATCCGCTGTCGGCGCTGAGCTGCTCCAGTACGACCACGAGGGCCGGCTAACCTCGAAAGGAACGAGCACGTTCACGTGGGACGCGCGAGGCTCGCTTGCGGCGGCCAGCGTCGGAGGCGTCGTCACGACGTACCAATACGATGCCCTCGGTACGCCTATTTCTCGGACGTCCGGCGGGGTTACGACCAAGCTGCTCATGGATCCGGCCGGGCTCGGTTGGTTGGTCGGCGAGTACTCGGCGGCCGGCACGCGCCAGGCGGGGTATGTCTGGGGCCAGGGCCTGGCGGCGCGGCTTGATGGCGCGGGTGTGGCGACTGCGTACTACAGCGCCGATCCCCATGGCGACGTGCTTGCGTTGAGCGACGCCGCAGGTGCGGTAACTGACACGTACTCCTACCTTCCTTTCGGAGAAGTAGCGTCGCGCACGGGCGCTACGGTTCAGCCATTTGGCTTCCAGGGCAATTGGGGCCTTCGCACCGAAGCCACCGGCCTGGTGCAGGATCGGGCGCGCAGCTACGACCCATCGCTCGGGCGATTCCTCTCCGAGGATCCCACGTTGTTCTCCGCATCGAATCCGGCGGTCTTCGCGGCAGACGATCCTCTCAATCGCGTTGATATCGATGGACGCGCCGACGATCCCTTTAGCCAGATCGCCTCGGACCCGGTCGGCTACGGTGCCGCTGCGGTCGGGATCAACACCGATAACGGCTTCGACTCGCTCAACTTCGCCCAGAGTGTCGGGCTTGTCGACGGCGCGAACTCCGGGCTCGCACTGCGCGCGCAGATCCAGGCAAACGCAGCCCTCACCAGCCGGGCTAACGCCCTGCTTCAGCAACGCGCCGAGGCCTTGTCGGCAGGCAAGGTCATTAGCGGCCTCAATTCTGGCACCGGGAAGGCGAGCCGGCTCGGTAAAGCGGCCAATAATCTACGCTCGATGCGCACGACGCTCCCCGGTCAGGGCCCCGGGCTTGGCCGAGTCAGTCCTTTCGGTGCTGCACTCAACGGTGCGCAGTCGCTCAAGAATATCTACGACAACTGGGGCGACGATGCTGGCGACAACACGGCACTCGTCGTGCGCCAGAGCGCCAGCGCGGTGTTAAAGACCCTCTCGGGCACGATCTTGCCCGGCTCGGACCTCGTGTGGGACCCCTTGTTCAATGTCATCGATCTCGGTACCTACGACCTGTTCCAGCGTGCCATGGGAGTCGACCCGGAGCTCCAGTTCAACGAGACGCATTGGAGGCCACCCATTGCCCTAAGGCGCCACAAGGGAAGGTCATCGGGGGCCAACTCGGGCGACCCGAATGAGATCGTCGGTCCGGCGGGCGCGACCGTCGGCGCGCAACGCTTCGTCGCGCGCGACCACGCGCTGCCGTACACGGTGCTGTTCGCGAACCTGCCGGCGGCGGCATTGCCGGCCGCGACGGTCACGATCACGCACACCCTCGATGCGAACCTCGATCTGTCAACGTTCGAGTTGGGCGGCGTCGGCTTCGGCGCGAGTCAGTGGCCGGCGCCCCCAGGCGTGCGCGCCTGGTCCGAGACGCTCGACGACCGCAGGGCGAGCGGCCTGAACGTGCGCATGCGCGCCCGCCTCGACCTGGCCACCCGCACCGTGACGTGGACGTTCACGAGCATCGATCCCGTCACCGGCGACCAGCCCGCCGACGCCACCCGCGGCTTCCTGCCACCGAACAACCTCACGCATCGAGGCGAGGGCTTCGTCTCCTTCTCCGTGAAGGCGCTGGGCACCGTCCCGACGGGGGCGACCGTGGTCGCCCAGGCATCGATCGTGTTCGACGCCAACGCCGCGATCGCCACGAACGTCGACACCGTCGTCGTAGACGCCGCGCCGCCCTCGGGCACGCCGAGCGTGACTTCGAGTTCTATGAATCCGGTCACGGTGACCCTCGGCGCCGCCGACGACGCCGGCGGCTCGGGCGTCGGCGCCGTGGACGTGTGGGTGTCGAAGGACGGAGGCCCGTTCGCGGTAGCCGGCACGGTCGTGTCGCTGCCGTCGTTCGCGTTCACCGGCGATGTCGGGGCCTCGTATCGGTTCCGCACCATGCCGGCGGACCTCGCCGGTAACGTCGGGCTGCTCTCGGAGTCCTCAGCAGCTGTGCAGATCGTTGTCGCCGGGAACACGCCGACGGCGACGGCGACCGCGACCGCAACCGGCACGGCGACGCCCACCGGCACGGCGACGCCCACCGGTACGGCGACGCCCACCGGTACGGCGACGCCCACCGGCATCGCAACAGAGACCGTAACCAGCACCGCGACCGCCACGTCAACCCCGGCTGAGACGCTCACGCCGGAGGCCAGCACAACCGCTGTCGGCGTCACCCGCACGGTGGAGGCGTCGCGGACGGCTCAGGCGAGTCGCACGGTCGAGACGACCAGGACCCCGACGCCTACCCGCACGGCACTCGCCACAAACACGGTGGCGGCGGCGACGGATACGCCCGTCCCGGCCGCAACCGATACGGTGGTACCGACGGCGACGCGCATTGTTGAGCCCACGGCCATCAGTTCGGTGCAGCCGACCGTTACCCTCCCGACGGTGCTGAGGACGCATACGCCCACACCCACCTCAACCGCACTCGCACTGATCGCGACACCGAGTCGGACTTCCACGACCGTGAGTGGCGTCCTCGGCGAGAGCGTCGGCGTCGGCCGCAGCGGACGTGTCGCGGGCAGGGTAGTCTTGCCCGACACTGGCCAGGGGGTGAAGCGGCACGGCGCGAGCTATCTGCTCATTGCCGCGGCGATGACGATCGCGGGCGCCGCGCTCGCCGGCGTCGGCGCTCGCCGCAGGCGCCAGCGCGCGCGCTGACGCGTCGCCCACGCGCTTCCGGATATCGAAAGTAATCCCGCTCGCCAATTCGTTCGCGATATGCGGGATGTGGCTTCATCCTCACCGTCGCTCGATCGGCGCGCGCGCCTTCGCGAACTTGCCATGCCGGCAGTTACGCAACTGGACCCAGACGTCGAGTTGTTCCCCGACGTGCTGGCTCAAGTCATCGTCCGCATCAAGACGAGCGAAGCTGCCGGATGTCGTCCAGTCGACGAGCCATCGGTCGGACCGCCCATGGCGAGGCGGAACGTCAGGTCGCCGCAGAACGAAGCGCCCGTAGTCCACCAGACGCTGGGGCCGTGACGACAAAACGGTTACGCTGCTGAGGCTGGTCGTGATTCTCGGAATACGGCCAAGCGTCCCCCGCTTCGGGGGCCGAATGGGCGTATGAACCGCACCGGAACGGCGACATTGTGAGGCTGGAGAGGGTTACCGGAGGCCCTGGAACTCAACGATGCGCAACAGGTTTGTCATGGAGGATCGTACGTGAAGCGAAGGACACTCGATTTCATCTTTTCGGGCGGTGGCGTACTGGTTGCCGTGCTGCTCCTCATCCTCGGGTTTGTGATTCAGGATCAGAACAATTTCGCCAAGGACTATGTCAAAACCGAACTCGGGGCACAGAAGATCACGTTTGCCGCCGAGCCCACCGCCGAAGAGACGAGCTGGAAGCCCGGCTCGAAGTGCTTGACGGAGAACGCGGGCAAGCTGATGGAAACGGGCAAGCAAGCCGAGTGCTATGCCAGCTACTACATCGCCATGCACATGCGGAAGGCCGCGAAGGAAGCCTACCCTCCGGGAACGTACAGCGACGACACATACGCGACGATGGGCGGGAAGCGCGCCGCACTGCAGAAGACGTATGACGCCGCGCTGCGGGACAAGGGCGCCACGGATGCAGCGACCGTCGAAGCCAAGAAGCAGCTCGATGCGGCCACAGCCCTGCGAAGCACGTTCCAGACTGGCGAGACCCTCCGTGGCCTCCTCCTCACGACCTACGGATTCAGCATCTTCGGTGACAAGGCCGGGCTTGCGGCGTTGGTCTGCTTCATCGTAGCCGGGCTGATCATGGTGCTATCGGCGGCGGGCCTCGTCCATGCCTTCCTGACAGGGCCAGACGAGGTGGTGTTGGGCGGCGGAACGTAGGCGCTCTCACGCGCGCGTTCCTCGAGCCGGCGTCGAAATCGCCTCGCGGGTTGGCCGCACAAGCCGCCCACGACGCGTTTTCGCGCCTGGAACGATCCGGAAGCGAGTCTGGATTTGCACCAGCGCCCATCGGACGCCTACCGCAAGAACTGAAAGAAGCGCACGCCGCCTCGAACAGCGGCGGGTCGCCGGTGAGGCGATGCGAACCGACGCGGTAGCTGCGCTCGTCCGAGGCGTCGAAGCGCGCCTCCTCGAAGCCGCGTGCGACGAGCCAGCGTCCAGGTCACGCCCCTGGTTGGGATACGTCTCTCGACCGGAGCTAAGTCAAGATGAGGTCGCGCCCAAGGCAGCGGCAGTTGAACGTCGCTTGGCTCGTTGCTTTTCGTCGGGTGTCGCGTCGGCCAGAGCTGTTGTTGCACCGTTCATCGTTCCGGTACTTCGGTGACAGGAATAGGTCACGCGGCCCGTACCTCTTGTACGATTTCCGCGCACCGAGTCGAGGGCGCTTCGCAAATTCCTTCCGTGGTATCGCTTCGAGATGCGAGCGCAACACACACAGTCGGAAGCCGCAGGAAGCCACGACGGCTCGTTGCGAGGAGGCCTGCAGCAAGAACCCGCAAGTCCTTTTGCTCAAGCCCGACGAAGTGAAACGGCGGCTCGCCGAGCAGCAAGCCGCCCGTGTCGTCTCGCCGCCCTGCGCGCCCACGTTGCTCCTGCGGAACGACGCACACGCCACGAGCGTATCGATCCACGTAACGCCCGGCACGAGCTGTCGGTAGTCGAGCTCGTGACGAGCACACTCAGCCCGCGAGCCACCACGATGAGACATTGTGGATGCGCCTCGTGATGCTAGCGCCACGTTCTCGCGGAGGGTGTCATTGCCTACGGGCATCGCCTCGCCGTCGGTGGGCGCCTATCCGATCGTCGCAGATACGAAGCGACACATCAGGCCGGCCGCCTGCGAGTCATTGAGCCCCTGCTCGCGGACCAACGAACGCCATGTCGCGAATGCCAGCGCGTGGCCGATCGCGGCGACGACTCGCTGCTGGGAGCGACCCCGCGCACGCCTGCCTCCGACGAGCGTGTCGCGTGCGGCCTTCAGATAATCTCGATAGCCACTGAGCAGCTGCCTGACGATCGGCATCGTCGCCTCATCGCGCAGGATGTTCTCCATCATCTGCTCGGTTCGATGGTAGTGGGCGTAGAGTTCCTCGATGGCGACGGACAGGCGCTCGTCCAGGTCGTCGATTGCCGCCCAGCGACCGAGGTCTGGAACGGGGTTCGCGGCCATCCAGTGGGCAGTGCATGCCCCGAATAGGGCCGCCTCGTCTGGGAAGTAGCGATAGACGGTGGAACGGCGGACGCCGGCGTGCTTGGCTACGGCGCTGATCGAGGTGCGCGAGGGGCCGAGTGTGCCGTGCAATTCCACGGTGCTTTCGGTGATGCGCCGGGCCGTCAGTGCCTCGAGCTCGGCGCGCCGTTTCTTGCGATATGGGCGTTTTTCGTCAGCCATGCCTGTCCTATGAATATTGACACGGGAACTCCATCCCCACTAGACTACAGCGAACAGAGGTGTCTAATCAAAGGAGGCAACATGGGACAGGCAGCGAAGGTCGTGACCGCCAACGGCGGCAAGGTGGGGTTTCTGGGAAGCATCGGCGTCCGGTTCCTGATGGATGGCGACGAGACGGGTGGAGGCTTTTCGGTCGTCGAGCACCCGATGTCCCCGCGCGCCCTGGCTGCCCCGCTACACCGCCACGCGCTCGAGGATGAATACAGCTACGTGCTCGAAGGGCGCGTCGGCGCGATGCTCGGCGACGAGGTGCTGACGGGTGGGCCGGGCGATCTGATATTGAAGCCCCGCAACCAGTGGCACACCTTCTGGAACGCCGGGGATGAACCGGCACGAATCTTGGAGATCATCTCACCTGCGGGATTCGAGCGATTCTTTGCCAAACTCGTCGACCTGGGCGGTGTGACGCGGGCCGAACTGCAGGCTCTGGCCGAATTATGTGCTCAGTACCAACTCGAGATGGATCCCCAGAGCGTGCCCGGCATTGTCGAACGCTTCCACCTCCAGTTCCCGGGTGAACCGATCTAGCAGGGGGCATCGCCGATGCGCCGAACAGGCGGAGCCTGGCATGAACCGGGCTCTGGCCATCACAACGGTCCGACGTGCCGCTGTTGGCTGCGCGCACGCTATGAGCGGACGTGCCGGGCGAACCGCTCGCCGGCGGATTGTGCTGCGAAGATTCGGGCCGGTAATCCGCGCCGAGGCGACGCCCACGATGACTTCATGGTGCATCGACCGGATAGGTCGGAGGACAACGACGACTAGTCCGGTGCAGCGGTGGACTCGGACTTCGTATCGGTCGCCCGGTCGAACATGAAGCGCGGGGCGGAAGCTCGGGCGGGTGCCAGAGCGAGTCCTCTGTCGGACCAGAACTCTCGGATGTGATCGACCCACGCTCGCCGGTTCCGTTCCGCGATCAGGAACTCGTCGACGTCGAATGGTCGTGTGCTCTTGGGCGTTGTCGTCCAGGGGGCCGGCGCGGTCGCTAGCGCAACGCGAGCGAGGATCGCTCTGCGCAGCAAGTCGCGCCAACGATCCAAGGCGATCAAATACTGCTCTGCGGGTGACCTCGTCTCGGCGCGGGCGACGCGCATGACGGCCGCTTTGGGGTCGCTGCCAGCGGATGCGACCTGGATCTCCCCCAATATCGGCGACCGCCCGAGCAGTTGATCCTGTCGCGAGACGGACTGCTGCAATGAGATTGCTTACGCTGCGTCGAGCGTGTCCCACCCGTGTACCTGAGTCGGATATGGACTCAGCGGTAGCGACCAGTAACGACACCGGGCCTGGATGCACGAAGACGTCTGAGCGTTCGACCTCGTATCCCGCCGACGGCAGTTCGCGCTCGATGAATCGTTCCGGCTCGTTCTCCACGCGGATTACTCGCATGCCGGCTATCTCAATCGTGTCACCCAAACCGCGTTCCGATTCCTCCACCGGGTGTACGCGTTCGACCCCGATGTCGGCGACGACTTGAGCACGGTCGGCCTGGGTGTCCGACGTAGCTTGTCGATGAATTCGTCTACGACGCCTTGTACTGACGAGCTGCTCGTCTCGTATGGCTGCTCCGCAAGTGTGGCCGTCGGGACGCGGGCGCTGGTTTACGGGCGGTGTGACGGCTCGACGTTGGACGCGGGAGGTGCGCCCGCAGCGCCGAGGCGTGCCGCGACGGCCCGCGTCAACGCGGTGGCGTCGGCGGCTGTGAAGCGGTCGCCTTTCTCGCGGAGATGCAGCGTAGCGACGGCATCGCCTTGTCGTAGAATAACGAAAATGCCGTGCGTGGCGCTCCCCTTAGTCGCTCGCGCTTCGAACGCCGCGAGATCGTCGGCGACTCCGGCGATCGATATCTGGATCGTGGGGCCGTCGATCGTGGTTGTGCTGAAGTCGTTCTTCTTCAATTCAGCCAAGCCATTGGCGTACGCTGTCCGGGCCGTCAATTCGTTTCCGTAGACATCCACTTCGCAGGCGATGATGCCGTTTTGAGCATGCTCCGACAGGGTTCGCGTCCAGTTGGCGACAGCATCATGTGCCAGCTCGCTCGGTCCCTCGCGTGCCAGTTCAAACTTGCCGATAGCGGCAGCATCGGCAGCGGAGCACGACGCCGATCGCGCCAGTGCGGCGGCCGCTCCGTCACCGTGGGCGCGCGACTGCCACCAGACGAATCCCGCCGCCGCGACTGCGCCCACTATCACTGCGGCGACGGCGCCACGGAGAACGGTGATGCGCGACCGCGATCCGCGCGCGAGCACGGACCGCACCGGATCGGACGCTGAAATGAGAGTTGCGCGCGGCTCTGCATCGCCGGCGTCAGGAGTCCGTTGAATCGGGTCTTCGACTGCGTCCGACGTGTGCGGAGGAGGGGAGACCGTTGCAGACGGGGGTGTTGCGACCGGAGCGGGGATCGCGTTTCGTGTGAGTTGTGCGGGTGTTTGGGGCTCTGCTGACACAACCGCGACACCACAAGCGGCGCAGAACCGCGCGCTGGCGCGTCGTTCCGATCCACATGTCGGACATTTCACGCTTCGACGGCGGATGACGATGAGCGCGACGGTGGCGAGGACGGCAAGAATGGCAACGGCTCCTGCGATGATGAGCACGATCGTGACAGCAGCGGTCCCGCTCGATCCCGGAGCGCCGCCGGGCGTGCCACCGGCGGCGGGTGGCCCATTGCCGGCCGCGGAAGCCGGTGCGGCGAGCGCTGCCGCCAGGTCTACCGGCGCGCGACCGTTCGGCACCCTGAACGGACCCGCCTCGGCCTGGGCTGTCGAGAAGCCGTCGCTGGCGAGGACGCGGAAGTACTCGCGATCACCGCGCTGCAGATCGCCCGAGGCGAAGGAGATCGTCGTGCCGGTGATATCCGTGTCGAGCGGATACCAGGTCTTCTTGTTGTCGGGGCTGTACATCACGGCGTGCGCAAGCTTCCCACCTGACGGCGATGACGACGTCCAGGTCAACGAAGTCGCACCATCCAGCGTCTTGCCGCCGGACGGCGACGTGATTTGGACGCTGGGTGGCGCGCCGGCGGCGGAAAGCGACGCCAGCTCGGTGCCCGCGCGCACGAGCGCGACCTTTGTGGCGCCGGCCGGGAAGGGCACCTTGAGCGAGAACGCTTCTTCATCGAGCGGCTTGTGGGAGCGGTGCTCCTCGAAGTTGAGGGTAAAGCAATAGTTGCCGACGACGCCGCCGGTGTTCGTGAACATCAGACAGTGGTTGCCGTTTGGATGCGGCACCGGCGCCGGCAGGTAGGCGCTGACTCGGTAGCCCGGATCGAGCCGGCCGGCGGAGCCGTCCCGGCGCACCATGCCGCTGACGATGAAGTAGTCGGACGGACTATTCGCGACCGCCGCCGCCAGTGGTGGTCCACCGGCGGCGGCGCGAGAGACGTATTCGTGCGATGCGGCGAGCGGCGCGGACGCGCGTGGCTGGAGCGCACCGCGCAGAAGCTTCTCGTAGTGGAACGGCGACGCCCAGATCCCGGCGGCGGGAGGGGAACAGTAGCTCATCAGGTCGTAGCGGCTGGCGGGGACAGCGCGCTCCTTCTCGACATCCCAACCGACCTCGCCGATCGTCGCGCTCAGGCCGGTAGCGGCACTGCGATGCGGCCAGTCGGTCTTCGGATCGGTGGACCCGCAGCCGCCAGCCGGCGTCTTGAGCTTTGTCGTGCTGGTGTGGCGCAATCCGAGATTGTGCCCCACCTCGTGTGCCAGCGTTGCCTGCGGATCGTCCTTGTCGACGACGTTCGCGCGTCCCAGGGCGGCGCTGTATTGCGGGGTGGTGCCCGTGTCGACCTGCCAGGTGACGCGACCGGTACTGCCGGCCCACACCGGATCGGAGATGCCGAGGTATGGGAACGACGCCCGATACGGAAGCCACGCCGCGAACTGATCGGCGATGAGCAGATCGACAGAGTCCGTGAGATCATACGCCTTGCGCATCGCTATCAGCAGCAGTTGGGCATCGGCGTAGTTTGTGATAGCGCGAGACCACGTCCGCTTCGGCACGGGGAGGGCGTAGTAGAGGACGCCGTTGTCCGCAACGGGATAGATCTTGTTGAGGAGCGACGCGTACGTATCGATGGGGCCAGTCGGGCAAGTCGCCGCGTTCAGATAGCAGAATGGCAGATAGGCGATCGCGAACGGCGCCTGATGCACGAACTTCGCGTGCGTCGTCACCTTGTTGTTGCTTGGGTCGACGTCGTTCACGCCGGCTGGCGCGTGGATTTCGATCTTGATGGCGTACGTTCCGGTCGCCAAATCGGCCGGGATGCGGAAGTTCAGCGAGTCGTTGGTCGTCGTGCGGTCGGGCGAGAGCGCCGCCGTGATGGGGCCGTTGATGGCCGTGAGGGCCACGCCGTCCGGCTGGCCGGCGGGAAACACCGTGACGGAGCCGAGGACGCCGTCGATGGGCTTCGCCCGGTCGCCGAGCGGCCTGGGAAATACGCGCACGACGCCGCGCTTGCCCTCGACGAGCGGGACGGTGTTGCCGCGGTCCTGTACGACCTGGACGATCTCGACGTTTTCTATCGCGAGATCGACGCCGTCGCTGGCCGGTGTTGGCGAGGGAGTGGCCCGACTGGTCTTCTTTGGACTAGGCTCCGCCAGGGTGGGGGTCGGGTGTACGGGGGATCCCTTGTCGCAGAGCTGGGCCACGCTCTCGGCTTCCTTGAGGAGCGCGGGCATATCGGCGGCAAGCTCCGCATCGTACGGCCCGTGTTCGTAACTTATCTGCCATGTGTAGCGGACGAACGCGACGTGTGTGGCGCTACCGATACCACCGCCGAAACCACCCTCGGCCGGATTGTAGAGATGCAGCGAGTCGCTGAATTCACAGGTTCGATCTGGCGGAGTTGCAGCTACGCTGAACGCCCCTTCGGTAATCCATTGCACGTAGATGAAGAGATGCGTCCAGTAGGGGTCTGGGTTGTTGGTATATTCGCATTTGAGCGCGAAGTTCTTGAACGCGGCCGGCATCGCGGGATCCCAGAGACCGAGGGTGCTCTTCGTCAATGGCTGGTCGCCAACGCTGCCCGGGCAAGTGGGGCCGGAGGTCAGAGGGCCGGGGCGTAGGGGTGTACTGGTATCCGAGAGCGGGCGCGTTTCCGTACTGCCAGCGAGCGCTCGGCCGTCGGGAGCGATGACCGTCGCGATCACCAACGGGATGGCGAGCAGAAGGGGTAGGCACCTGGTCGTTCGCATGTCCCCGTTGTTCTCGGCTGGGCGCGTCAAGATGCATATGGGGCCGATCACTGCTATTTCATTCAGGCCACCAGTCTCAGGAGATACGAGGTCGCGGTTGGACATGCTGGATCGATGCCGCAGCCAGCCGCCCAACGGAGTACCGCCAGCTGCCCTCACCATTCCGCCATCGTGCCGGTTCGAACTGCTAACGCTAACGGAGGTTGTCGGCGATCGGTCGGGCGCCTTCGTTACCGCATATCCGCGGGTCGTCCAGAAACTCTGACGCGGGCTCGATGCTCGTCACGAGCAGGTACTCCCGCGCGCGCGTGCAGGCGACGTAGAGGAGGTGACGCACGGTATCGTAGACCTCTTGCAGGTCGGCGTCGTCGCCGACCGTCTCGATGCGCTCCCGCATGGGGAATGATCTCGCCGTCGCAGGCCATGACGACCACGGCACGAAACTCCAGGCCCTTGGCGAGGTGCATCGTGCTGATCGAGACGTAGCCGCTCGCCGTCGCGACGTGTTCGTCAAGATGCGGGTGAATGGCCGGATGCTGACGCGGCTGCCAGGGTGCGTGCTCAGGCGACATGCGGGCGTGGCGCGTTCTCCATCCGGATCGCCTGCGCCAGCTCGGCCTCCACCGCCATGATGCGTTCCTCGACTTCACGTAGTTGCCGCTGGTTCGTCGTCTTTGCGGCCGCATACTGGAACAAGGCGACCTGGATGCTGCCCACGGGTATAACGACGAGCAGGATAGCCGAGGGCCCCACAATCGCGTATCCAGATGCCAGCGCGGCCGCGAGCGTGCCCAGTGGCAGGTAGTGCGGCGCAAGCCAAGCGTAGTTCTCTTTGACGACATCTTTGATGCGGCGCTCGCTAGCCAGGCTGACTGCCGCGGCGACGAGGCCGGCGTTCACGACGAAGTAGGCGGCCGCCGCAAGCGTCGCCGGCAGCACGATCCCCGGCCAGGACGTCGACATCGCGAGTCCGAACAGCCGGAACACCCCGAGATACGCGAGCGACGCGATCACGTACACGGCTACGTTGAAGAGCGTCTTGTAGAGCGGTACGGCACCGCCAAGGTTGGCGGCGATGGCGACGCATGAGGCGACGACCACCGCATCTCGCGGGCCGCCGATCAGACCTGCCGCCATGCAGGCGACGGCGCCGAGCGAGACGTGGCTGTCGCCGAAGAGACCGACCTTGAAGCGTTCGGAGGCTGCGCCCGCGAGGATGAGCCCGAACATGAGACGCAGATCACCGGCGCCTGTTCCGGCAACGCCGGCGAGCGCGGCAGCGGCTGCGCCCGCGACGACGACCGCCGCCACGTAGCCGCGGAGCAGGGGAGTTGCGGGGAGGCTGAAGATCGTGGTCTGGAACACGGATGGCCTCGTCTGAATTTCAAGCGGCTTGCGGAACGACGTTTCTCCAGGGCCTGATCGTCGCGTGACGACCGGCCCCCGGCTGCATCATCGTGTTACGGAACTGGTGCGGTGGGCGATTGTGCTACCAGCGCGAGCCCGTAGTTCACGCGCGGATCCGGCTGGTCGTACACGCTGCCCCAGCTGATGCTGCCCCAGCTGATCGAGCCCCAACTAATGCTGCCCCAGCTGATCGAGCCCCAGCTGATGCTGCCCCAGCTGATCGAGCCCCAGCTGATGCTGCCCCAGCTGATGGAGCCCCAGCTAATGCTCGCCGGGTCGGTAACGCCGGCCGCCTGCAGGAGCAGGAAGTTCGGCTTCGTATTCGGCGTCGGGTCGGCCGGGGGCGTGAGGGCGATGGCCGTGGCGACCTGCGCCACGCGTGCCGATGCGTCGCTGCCGATGGGCAGGGCGCTCTGCACAAGGGCGGCCTTCACCTGGCCGGGCGTGTAGTTCGGGTGGGCGTTGAAGACCAGCGCGGCGGCGCCACTGGCGACGCCCGCCGCCATCGACGTGCCGCTGAGCTGGAAGTAGTTGTTGTTGACGATACTGGCCGAGTACTGGCCGGCCAGCACGCTCTTGGGACTGAGTACGGAGACCAGGTGGCGGCCCGGCGTGTAGAGCTCCGGCTTGGCGAAGCCGTCCTGGGTCGTGCCGCGGCTCGACCACGAGGGGACGACGTCGTCGCTCACGGTCGTGGTGCCAAGATCGTCGACCGCGCCGACCGTGAGCACGAACGGGTCGTTCGCCGGCGCGTACGAGACGGCGTCGCTCACCGTGCCGGTGTTGCCGGCGGCGACCACGACCAGGATGCCGCGGAATGTGAGCAGCTCGACGGCGGCGTCGAGGGGATCCGTCGTGTAGCTCTGCGCCGTGTTCGACCGGAGCGAGAGGTTCACGACGCGGATGTTGTAGCGGTCCTTGTTGGCGAGGACGAAGCCGAGTCCCTTGACGACATCGCTGACCGTGGCGGCGCCGGTGTTGTCGCCGACCTTGATGTCGATCAGGTTGGCCTGCGGTGCGACGCCGGCGTACCTGCCGCCCGACTGACTACCGCTGCCCGCTACGAGACCTGCGACATGTGAGCCGTGCCCGTACCCATCGACGCCGACCGAGCCGTCCTTGGAGAATGTCGCGACAACGCGTGAGTCATCTTTCTGCTTGAAGTCCTTGGCCGCGTAGATACCGGTGTCGACGACAGCGACGCCGATGCCCTGCCCGAAGTTGCCGGATTTGCCGGCGAGATCGGCCTGAATCTCCTGGTTGAAGACGTTGATGATCTGGGTCGTGGTCGAGCCGCCGCTATCGGTGGATGTGACCGGGCTGTCCAGGCTGATCCAGGTGACGCCGGCGGCGGATGCCAGTTCGTTGAGGGCGCCTGCGGGCACGTTGGCCGAGACGCCATGAATGAGACCGAGGTCGTCGCGGACCTGCCCGCCGGCCGCACGGACCAGCTCATGGGGGTCGGTTGGCGCCGACGTCTGGACGATCACGGGTACAGATGCGCCGGGGTGCGCGTCGCGGTATGCCCAGACGGCGTCGTGAGCGCGCGCCCCCGTGTGCGCGGTCGCGCTGATGGCGCCGCCGCTGGAGCCGAATGCCGCTAGCAGCGTGAACGCCGCGAAGACGAGGAACTTGTTGCGACAGATCGCCAGCATGAGGCACCTCCGCCAAAGAAGAACCCCTACCTCAGCCCAGAGATAGGGGGCCTTGGCTCCGAAACAGAACCGGCAGCCCGGCTGTCGTGCCCTCGGGGGAGGGGGTAGACCCGTAGCTTTGCGTCCCCGCCTTTCGGCGGGTTTGCCTTTTTCGGAGGTGTATTCAGTTGTCCTGAGTGCCTGCACCTGCAGGCTCTCACGCACTACACATCGGCCGCCGCTGCCAGACCTGTTGGGCGAGATGGACAACTTTCCGAATGTGCCGCTCTAGCGATGCGGCCAAGCCGACGACACTGTAGCTGTGAACAGTGCTCACCTGGCCGATGAAGGTATTGTCAGGCTGCCCAGAAGGCTCGTACCCGTCGCCGGAGCCGCTGCTCCAACGCGGCTGCCGTGGCCGGCAGCTGCGCTGATCGCCGCTGTGGCGGCGTCGGTCACAGCGGTCCTTGTAGTGGCCCAACCGGAGGGCGCCGGTCGGGATGTGGGGGCGCTCGTGCTCCTCGCGCTCCTCGGCATAGTTGCCGAGCGCCTGGACATCAACCTGTACGAGGACAGCCGGCTGTCGCTGAGCGCCGTCTTCCTGGTGACGACGGCAATCGCTCTGGGCCCCGGCGCTGTGGCGATGGCGGGCGCGGCTGTGGCGCTGGCCGGGCACGTGAGACGGGGCCGTGCGCTCTACAAGCTCCTCTTCAACCTCAGCATCTTCGTGGCAGCGGGCCTCGCGAGCGCGTACGTGTACCGCGCGGCAGCGGACGTGATGCCTACGGGCAGCGCCTTCGATGCAGGCGCGGCGATCCTGGCGGCTGGCGCGAACTTCGGCGTCGGCAGCGTACTGGTAACGTTGGTGGTTGCCGCGAGCGGAGGCGGCACGATCCGGGCGATTTGGGCCGAGAAGTACGCCTGGCTGCTGCCTCACTTCGTGCTGATGGGGTTCCTGGCATTCATCCTCACGGCGGCGTACGAGGGGTTCGGCGTTTTCGGCATCCTCGGGTTCGTGGCGCCGGTGCTCATGCAGCGATTCACGATGAAGCAGTACGTCGACCGCACCGGACACACCGTGCGTGAGCTGCGCGAGAAGAACGAGCGCATCAATGAGCTGAGGACCGAGGTGGAGGAGGCGTACAGCGAGACACTGGACGCGTTCGTGTCGGCGCTCGACCTGCGCGATACGGAGACACACGGCCACTCGACGCGCGTAGCGGAGCTATCGCTGCGGATCGGTGACATGCTCGGCATCCGTGCTGGTCCGGAGTTGCTCGACCTCAAGCACGGAGCGATGCTGCACGACGTGGGGAAGATCGGCGTCCCGGACGCTATCCTGCGCAAACGAGGCTCGCTGGATGAGGAGGAGTGGGAGTCGATTCGCCAGCACCCCGCGCATGGCTATCAGATGTTGAAGAACGTGCGGTTCCTGGCCGGGGCGGCCGAGTTGGTCCGCTGCCACCACGAGCGCTACGACGGGACCGGCTACCCGCGCGGATTGCGGGGGGACGAGATCCCGCTGGGGGCGCGGATCTTCGCCGTTGCCGACACGTTCGACGCGATCACGTCCGCGAGGCCATACAAGCCGGCGCGCAGCGTTGCCCACGCCTGCCGCGAGATTAAGGCGCACCGCGGCTCGCAGTTCGATCCACGTGCGGTGGACGCACTGCTGCTCCTCTGCGGATATGAGGCAGACGTCGCGGACGCTGCCTGACGCATGGCGGCGCCTGCTGGCTCGGGCGCCCGGCGCGTGGCTTTTCTGCATGCCTTCCTCCCGCAACGAGCGCCGCGAACGCGCCTGCGGGGCCTCTGCGAGCACAGCGGCCAAGCACGATGTGACCGACGATATGCGTCGCCCTGCGGAACATGTGGGCGGATGCTATGAGGACATCGTGAGCGGTCGTTGGCTCGCGATCGCTTGGAGAGCGGCGACTACTCTATCGGCGATGAGTTCGGCGTCGGCGGGCCGTCCACCGCCCTGATGTCGCTCTCGACGGAGACCTTCTGAGTTAGACGCTCGCCCGCAGCGTTTGGGCGACTGAACTCGAACGTGAAGGAGAAGTGCGGATCGGTGACGACCGCCGGCGCCGTTAGCAGCGGCGTATTGTTCGGCGTGATGCCGAACAGCGTGTTCGTGCTCTTGCCAGGCGCGCAGGTCTTCAGTTGAGTCGCGGGGTGATCGGGGTCGCCGATGAATACACGCAACACGACTCCCCTCGACACCGGGTCGATATCGAGCAAGTAGTTGAGCACAACCGGAACCTGCGGCGACGGTGAGACGTCAGCGATGAGCCGCAGCCGGTGCTTGCCGGGCGCGAGCGCCTTTAGGAACGGCGGGTACGAGGGGTCGTCAGGGTTTGCCGCCGCCTTTCGGATGGGCACGGTGAACGTGACGTGCTGATCGCACGTCGGCCGCGTCAGTGCGTTCGTGGTCGCTTCGGCGTCGAGGCGACCAACGATCAGATCGTTGGGCAGCTCCGCGTCCTGCGCGATGCTGCCCCCCCGTGGACCGAGCACTTGAACTTGGTCGAACAGATCGCCGCTCGTGACGGCGATGCGCGTCTGAAGGTCGGGATGCCCGCCCGGAGCCGCCGATGAGACGGTCACGCTCACCGCTGGTGCGGGAAGCCCGCGAAGGGACGCAAGCAAGACGCCGACGACTACGCCGCCGGCAAGTATCGCGACAAGGAGCCCCAGTCGAGTGCTATCCCGGTTCGTCACGGCTGGATCTTACCGCTCGCGGTCTCTAGCGGCGCGGCGCGGCGCGGCGGCGATACCTCCTCTCCTCGATGTTCCCCCCAACGATCAAGCTCCTTCTCGAGGCGCGCTCGCCGCGCCGCCGACGGTGCCATTTGGCACCGGAATTTCACGCCATCCGCCTGTAGCGGGGCCCATGCTCCCAACGTAGGATCGATTGTCTGCTGACTCGCAGTCCGCGTAGCCAGCGCAACACACACGAGGAGGTCCAGCATGACGCCAGGTGAAGTCACCCAAGCAGTGTACGCCGCGATCACCGGATCCGGTGAATCGATCATCGAGAGCACCATCGTGGCGGTGCTGCCGATGCTTTGGTTCGCGCTCATGGCGGTTCATCTCGCGCGCCCGTACATCCTTCGCGTCGTCACGAAGTTCAGCCTGCGTATTGGCGCAGATCTCTGGTGGCTGGTGTACGCCAGCGTGCGCGACCTGCTGCTGGTCGTGATCTTCGTGATGAGTGTGCAGTTCTTCTTCGTGGACCCGTTCATCGCCAACCCCTTCCCGATTACAGGCGGTCTGGCCGCGGTCTGCGCGCTCGCGGTCCTCGTCATCAAGCTCATCTGGGACGCGGACGATGAGCCGGTTCCGTTCTATGCGGTGAGCGTGCTGATTGGTGTCGGTGCGCTGCTCTACCTCGTGCCGACGATTGCCGGCGTACAGGCGACGGACTTCGGCGGCATCAGCAGCATCAGCTCGTTGATGATTTCGTCCGACCACCCGGTCTTCGCGGCCGGCCTGACCTACGTGAGCATGGCGCTGGCCGGCATCCTCGGGTTGATCGCGGTCGGCTACGTCGTGTTCTTTCACGCGGCCGTGACTGCCGATCTGCCCGAGACGGGTACGGGTGCGTGATGGCGAAAGAATTTGCCGTAGCGGTGGACGACGGCGCGTGCATCAACTGCGGGATCTGCATGGATGTCTGCCCGATCCGCACGCTGGATATGACGCGGTCGGTGGCTGCGGGAGCCGAAGCGACGTTTGAGCGGCATCGGCCGCCAGGCAACGCTGCCGCGTATCAGTGGCTGATGTCTGTTCCGGTGCAGGTCGACCACTGCAACGGTTGCACGATCTGCGTCCGCGAGTGTCCGACGCAAGCGATCACCATAGCGGAGCAGCCGCAGCGGCCGGCGGTCGCGCCGAGACAGGGCCCTATCTTGACCGAGCCGCGCAACACCGGCGGCCGCTGGGTTCCCCTCGCCGCCTTCACCATGGCAGCCATGAAGGTACAGGAGCCGCGCGAGGCGCACGATCCGTGGGGCAAGGATGTACGCTGGCGCCTCGCCAAGCGCGTCGCGCCCTGGCAGGTTTGGCGGACGTGGACGAGAACATCCGGAGGAGGATCGCGATGATGCCAATGTTGCTGCAGCTTACGTCGGACGAACTGAGCGGCGCGCTCACCCAGGCCTTCCACGACGGGTTCCGTGACTTCCTGGTCGGGAGCCTCGTCGCCGCGCTGCCCATGTTCTGGATCGCGACGCTCGTCTTCTACCTGATGCGCCCGTACGCGATCCGCACACTGCGCAAGCTCTCGCTGCGTTTTGCGGCCGACGTGTTCTGGCTGACCTATGTACTCCTGCGCGACGGGACGCTCGTCATCACGTTCATCGTCAGCCTGTTCTTCTTCTACCCGAACCTGCTGCACGATAACCCGCTGCCGATCACGGCGACGCTGTCCGCAGTGGTGGTGCTCTGGGTGTTGCTCATCAAGATGGTCGGCGATCCAGACGAGAACCCTCGTGACTACCAGCTCAGCGTCATCCTGTTGACGATCGGCTCGGCGCTCTACCTGGTGCCGCTGACATTTGGCGTCGAGGTGGCATCCCAGAGCCACCTGTCGTGGGCGGTCAACCACCTAACCTCGAATCACAACTTCACCGTCGCGATCGGGATCTTCTACGCGTCATTGGCGCTGGTCGCGCTGACGGGGACGTACATCTTCGGCTATGTGATGTTGAACTCCGCACCGAAGCGCGCGTCCGGAGCGGCACCTCCTCCGGCGCGAGATGCGCGTGCCGTTACGCACTAGTGGAGCTATGCGGACGCACAACAGGAAGGGCTCGACGCGCGTCGGGCCCTTGCGGTGCTGATCGTCGGGCTCGCCGGCTAACGGGCGGCGGCCACCGGCGCGAAGCCGGCGCGCGGCAGCGCGAGCTTGAGCGCGTCGAGGCACGCTTGCAGGTCCGCCTCCGACACCAGCCCGAGGTGCCCGATGCGGAAGATCTTGCCGGTCAGCGGGCCCTGGCCGCCGGCGAGGACGGTGTTGTACTCGGTGCGCATCAGCTTGTTCAGCGCCGGGCCGTCGACGCCATCGGGCACGACGACGGCGGTGACGGTGTTCGAGGCGACGCGTTCTTCGGCGAGGAGCTTCAGTCCCAGCGCCTTCACACCGTCACGCGTGAACTGGCCGAGCCGCGCGTGGCGCGCGTGGATGTTGTGCAGCCCCTCTTCGAGCAGCTTGCGCATCGCCACGTCCATGGCGAAGTACACCGACACGGCGGGCGTCCACGGCGTCTGGCCCTTTTCGAGATAGCTCTTCGCCTTCTTGTAGTCGAAGTAGTAGCGCGGGATCTTCGCCGTCTCGACGGCCGCCCACGCGCGCTTGCTCACCGAGACCATCGCCATGCCGGGCGGTACCATCCAGCCCTTCTGCGATCCGGTGAACACGACATCCAGATCCCAGGCGTCGATTGGCAGCGGGATGGAGCCGAGGCTGCTGATCGCATCGACGAGGATGAGGATGTCGGGGCGGACGCCGCGGATCGCCTTCGCGATCGCCTCCAGATCGTTCGTGACGCCGGTCGAGGTCTCGTTGTGGGTGACCATGACGGCCTTGTACGACGGGTCCTTCTTGAGCGCGGCAACGATCTGCTCCGGGTCGGCGGCGGTGCCCTGCGCGAACGAGATCTTTTCGACATTCACGCCGTACGTCGTGCCGATGTCGGCGAAGCGGTCGCCGAAGACGCCGATTGAGACGCAGAGCGCGCGGTCGCCGGGCGAGAGGGTGTTGACGACGGCGGCCTCGAGGGCGCCGGTGCCGGCCGACGTGAGCGTCAGCACGTCGTCCTCGGTCTCGAACATGGTCTTGAGGCCCGCCGTGATGCGGCCCATGATCTCGGCGAACTCGGGTCCGCGGTGGTTGATCATCTGGCGCGACATCGCCTGCAGGACGTCGTCGGGGCATGGAGTTGGGCCGGGAATACGCAGGTTGACGGACACAGTGGACTCCTTGTGCCGGACGGTCAGGGCCAATTGTGCCTGCCGTCACAGATGTGCCGTCATGGTAGGCGAGCGGTGTGTACCGATCAAGAAACCTGGCCGTCATATAGACAGGTTCGTTGTAGCTATTGAAGCGGCGCGGCGATGACGCAAAGAAGGGCGCCGCAACTGCGGCGCCCTTCTCCACTCGTTCTCGGCGGATCCTACTTGCAGTTGGCTACGTTGCCAGCGCCGTTAATACAGTTTGTCGCGCTGGTGAAGGCGCCGCTGATGGCGCCGCGGAACGCCACACCCGCGGCGACCACTACGGCCACCGCGATCACGGCCATGATCAGGCCGTACTCGGCCAGCGTTTGCCCTCGTTCATCGTCGAATCGCGAGGCGAGTGACGCCTGCACGGCTGCGAGCACTCGCAGAAGCCATTCATTCACCATGTTCTCTCCCCCCAGATGAACGCCCGTTTTGGATAACAGAAGGGAGCGCCGGGATCACCAGCGCTCCCTCCAGTCAGTGCCTCACCGGACAGCGGTGTCGCGCTTACTTGCAGTTCGCAGTCGCGCCGTTCAGACAGTTGGTCGCGCTCGTAAAGGCGCCGATGATTGCGCCACGGAACGCCACACCCGCTGCCACGACGACGGCGACGGCAATGACGGCCATGATCAGGCCGTACTCGGCCAGCGTCTGGCCCTCTTCATCCTGGAACTTCGACTCGAGCGACTGCCCGATGCCCTTCAGGGCCACGAATACGCGCAGAGCCAGTTCGTTGATCATGCCTGTTCCCCCTTAGAACTCGTTGAACGCCCGTCCGAGAGCCGCCGAGCCAAATCCGCGTTGGCGCACCACGACGGGTGGTGCACCTGCCGCCCGGCCCTCGGTCAGGCGGGCGGCACAACGGTTGGGTTCGAGTCCGGGACCGCTCTCGCGGCTGCTCCGGTTCTCCCGTTGTGCCTAGATAGTCGGCAGCTTGCCGGGCGTCCGTAGGGGTTATTTGGTGGTTCCTTAAGGGTTTTTTTACACATTGATTCAGGTCGCGAGAGCCGGTGGCAACGGACCGGTGTGTTCGTGGTGTTCTGACCGGCCGCTTTACCCGCCTGTCAAAGGGGGAAGGCTCATCCCATACCTTGATGATCCGATATTCATTGGGAGATACAGCATTGCAGTTTCGCGACCGCCGTCCCGATCGCGCACCGCTGCCGCCGCTTCGGTTCGTGCCGCCCTTGGCGGCGCCGGCCGCGGCGCCCGAGCCGCTGTCTGGCGCCGTGTACGCGGCGCTGATCGCGTGCGCCATTGGGCTCGCCGTCCTCATTCGCGCGACGATCGTCCTCTCGTCCGACTTCCCGCTGAACGACGGCGGCATGTTCTTCGCTATGGTGCGCGACTTGCAAGCGTCACACTATGCGCTGCCCGCCTTCACGACGTACAACTCCTCCGATATCCCCTTCGCCTATCCTCCGCTCAGCTTCTACGTCGCCGGCTTCATGGACGATTTCACGCCGATCAGCCTGCTGACGGTGTTCCGCTTCCTCCCGATGGTTGTCAACTCGCTGACGCTGATCGCGTTCTTCGCGTTCGCCCGCCGCATGCTCGACTCGCGCGCCGCCGTCGTCACGGCGGTGTTCGTGTTCGGGCTGCTGCCGGCGACGATGCAGTGGATGATCATGGGCGGCGGCCTCACACGCTCGTTCGGCTTTCTCTTCGCCGTGCTGGCCATTGGCCAGGTCCAGGCGATGTACACGAGCGGCAGGCTGTGGCGCGTGCCCGTCGTCACGCTGCTCGCGTCGCTCGTCGTGCTGAGCCACATCGAGATGGCCTGGTTCACGGCGTTCGTCTCGGCGCTCATGTTCGTCGCCTACGGGCGAAGCCGCCGGGGTGTCCTCACGTCGGTCGTCGTGGCGGCCGGCACGCTGTTGCTGACGTCGCCGTGGTGGGGAACCGTACTGCAGCAACATGGCACCGCGCCGTTCGTGGCCTCTCTGCATTCTGGCCTGGCGTGGCGTGATCCGATCTACCTGCTCATCCGCTTCGACGCGACGGCCGAGCCGCTCTTCGCGCTCGTGGGGGCGCTGGGCCTGCTTGGCATCTTCACCTGCATCGCCCGCCGCCAGTACTTGCTGCCGTGCTGGGTGCTTGCCGCTGCCATGCTCGACCCGCGCGCGTTTCCGGCCAGCGCCAGTATGCCGCTCGCGCTGCTCGCCGCGATCAGCGTGCACGACGTGCTGCTGCCGCTCGCGTCGCAGCGTGTCCCGCTCGGGCTTGCGTCGCGCGGCACAGGCGATATCGCAGCGAGGCGCGGCGCGCCGGCGTGGCTGGCGGGCGGCGCGATCGCGCTGGGCGCCTGCTACCTCGTGCTGTCGGCGCTGATCAACTCGCCCGCGCTGCTTACGGGCATGAAGGCGGACGAGCGCGACGCGATGCGCTGGGCCGCAGCGAATACCGCGCCCGAAAGCCGCTTCGCCGTCATCTCAGCCGACGGTTGGTCCGTCGATCGCACGTCGGAATGGTTCCCGGTGCTCGCCGGGCGCAAGAGCGTCGCGACCGTGCAGGGGACAGAATGGTTGAGCAACCGCGGGTTCGCGCACCAGCAGGCGGACTTCTTCGGCCTGCAGAAATGTGCGAACTTGGCGCCCGCCTGCCTGGACCAGTGGTCCGCAACAACGAACCGGCCGTTCGATTACGTCTACATCACGAAGATCCCGCCGCGCCTCGAGAAGCAGTCGAAGGATGCCTGCTGCGCCGCGCTGCGCGCCGCGCTCACCGCTGATCCGCGCTACTCGATGGTGTACGACAACACGGCGGCGACCATCTTCCAGCGCCGCTCGTAGCCGATAACAAGAGAGGAGACGCATGCAGCAAAGCATCCCGGCATCATCGAATACGGATTCACCGCGAGTCCGCGTCCGCCTCGACGCGCCGGCAACGTGGTTGCGCGCCAGCGTGCCGGCGGCGTGGGTGCAAGCGGGCATGCTCTTCGCGGTGCTGGCGGCGCTGCCGTTCGCACGCGGCGTCGATAACGACTTCTGGTGGCATCTGCGTACCGGGCAGTTCATCTTCGATTCGGGGATCCCGCGCCACGATCCGTTCTCGTGGACGGCGGCGGGCAAGCCGTGGGTGATGCACGAGTGGTTGTCGGAAGCGATCATCTACGCCGTGCAGTCCGGCTTCGGCTACATCGGCAATATGGTGCTGTTTATCGCCGTCTCGCTGGCGTCAGTCGCCATCTCGTATGCGCTGGCGCGCCGGTTTGGCGCCGGCACGAAGCCGCTGGTCGGGTTGATGATCGTCGCGGCATGGACGTTCACCATCTTCATCACACCGCGCCCGCAGGACTTCACGTGGCTCTTCTTCGCCGTCTACCTCTACGTCATCGCGCGCCACTATGAGGGCGATCGCGTCCCGCTTTGGCCGCTGCCGATCGTCATGGCGTTCTGGGTGAACATGCACCTGGGTTTCTACTTCGGCCTCATGCTTGTGGGCTGCTGGATCGCGGCACTCGCGTTCGACGCTGTGCGCGGCCGCGACGTGGCGCTGCGCGCGCCGCTCCTGATCGCCGTCGCCTGTGTGCTGGCGACATTCGCGAACCCGAGCGGGCCGGCGATCCTGCTGTATCCGCTGCGCTACGTCTTTGATTCGCAGGTGGCGAACGGCATGGTGGCCGAGTGGCAGCGCCCCGACATCACGTGGACGCTCCACTGGCCGATCTACGCGGCCGCGCTGTTGCTCGGGCTGTCGCTCATCTCTCGCTCGCGGCCGCGGCCGTTCCTCGCGCTCGTGTCCGTCGCCGTGATCGTGCTGAGCATGCAGGCGGTGCGCAACGCTCCCTTCGCGGCGCTGGTGCTGTTGCCCGTAGCGGGTTCGGCGCTTGCGCGCCGATGGCCGGCGGCGAGCAGCGCGCGAGACTCCAACGTGCGGGTCCCGATTGGGGCCGCCGCCGCTATGATTGCGTCGATCGCGCTGATCGTGGGGCCGGTGTCGCTGTCGATCGCGGGCACGGCGGTCTCGCTCGGCGCGCCCAGCCAGCGCGGCTATCCGTCGGCCGGCGCCGAATACGTGCGGGAACACTTCGCGGGGCGGCGGATGTTCAACGAGTACAACGCCGGCGGGTACCTGATCTACAAGCTCTATCCCGACGTGCCGGTATTCGTCGACGGCCGGACCGACTTCTACGGCAACGCCTTGCTCAAGGACTACCTCCACATCGACCGCGCAGACCCGGGCTGGGAGGCGCTGCTCACCAAGTACGGTGTCGAGGTGATCCTCATCGACAAGCAGCTGCCGCTCGCGAAAGCGCTCGCCAGCGACCCCGGCTGGCAAGAGCAGTTCACCGGCGAGACGGAGGTCGTCTACGCGCGGCGCTAGCGATAGCTCGCCGGAGGACGGCGACGCCGATCCAGGAGTTAAATGGTGGGCGATGCAGGACTCGAACCTGCGACCTTCTCGGTGTAAGCGAGACGCTCTAACCAACTGAGCCAATCGCCCGAAGGGGCGGTGCATCGTAGCCACCCGCTCGAAACGGGGTCAAGCGCATGCGGTTCAGCACCTACGGGTTCCTCCGAACGCGCACCGTAAACTCAACATCCCAGATACCGACCATCTTGTCATGGGCGCCCCAAACGCGGCATTCGCATCGGCATTTCGAACCGCCGCGAGGCTTGGGCCTGAGCGGACGGTGCTCTCTCGCCTGCGCGCCCGCGTCGAGGGTTACCTGAACACCGGCAGCTTCGATTTCGAGCGCAACTACCTCGTCGTCCGCCCCGCCATCGCGCTCTGTGTAATGCTAGCGGTGATCCTTCCCGGGTCGGACCTTCCCGGGCGCGACGGTGTGATCCGCGCCTGCGGTATCGCCATCGCGTACAACTTCTACCTCGCGTACCTGATCGCCAAGCGCCGCATGTACCTGCTGCGCGCGTCCAGCCTCTTGTTCGATAACCTCACCGTCATGGCGGCATCGCTCTTCGTCTTCATGCGGATGGGGCACGCCGGTTACGAGTCGGACTTGTGGCTCATCTACATCAGCCTCATCGTGTCGAACAGCCTCTACTACGGGCCGATGGGGTCGCTCGGGTTCACCACGCTCTGGACGAGCCTCTTCGTGTTCGTCTCGATGGTGTTCTATCCCGCCGACTCGTACTTCCGCCACCAGATGACGACGCGCCTCGTCTTCTTCCTGCTCACCGGCTTCGTCGCCATTTCGCTCTCGGCCGAGCTGCGCAAGCGGCGGCAGAACCTGGAGCAGAAGACGCGAGAGACGCTGCGGATGCTGGCGCAGATCGTCGAGGCGCGCGACACGGACGCGGGCGTCCACCTCCAGCACATCCAGCACTACTCGCGCGCGCTGGCTCTGCGGCTGGGGCTCGATGACGCGCGGGCCAACGAGATCGCCTACGCCGGCATGATCCACGACGTCGGGAAGGCGAATGTACCGGACGCCATTCTGAAGAAGCCGGGACCGCTGACGCTCGAAGAGCGTCGTGAAATCGAGAAGCACACCAGGTGGGGTGATGAGCTGCTCTCCGAGAACGAGGAGTTCCGCGCCGCCCGCGAAGTTGCTCGCGCCCACCACGAGCGCTGGGACGGTACTGGCTACCCGGACGGCCTGGCAGGCGAGGACATCCCGCTCGCGGCGCGCATTGTCGCTGTGTGCGACGTGTACGACGCGCTGATCAGCGAACGGCCGTACAAGCACGCGTGGCCGCCGGGCGATGCGATCGCCGAGATCCGCCGCATGGCGGGCACGCACCTGGACCCGGCGATCGTCGACGCGTTCCTGAGCCTGTACGCGACCAACATCCTGCGTGACCTGGATGCGGAGATGTCGCACCAATCCTCAGCGCACGACGAGATCGACGACGATCGGGCGCGCGCCGCCTGAACTCCTCCTTCGCCGAGATGAGCCCGTACCCGCCCCGGTGGCCCGAGCGGTACAATCGCCGCACGCGCTTCGACTCAGGTGCAGCGCGATATGCCACGAACGAAGGAGCATCGCGATGGACAAGCAGTCCGTACTGAGTGAGTTGCAGGCCGCCTTCGACGAACTGGTCGCGGCGCTACAGGGCCTCGACGAGCGCGCCATGGGCACGGTGTTCTACGGCGAGTGGAGCATCAAAGACATTCTCGCCCACCTCGCCGGCTGGCATCACCAGATGACCGGCGCCATGGAGCGGATGGCGCGGGGCGAAAAGCCGACGCCGGAGGGGGTTGACTACAGCGACTCCGACGCGTGGAACGCCCGCTTCGCGGCCGCGATGCGGGTGCAGAACGCGAGCACCGTTGTTGCGGGCCTGCGCCAGTCGTTCGCGACGTACAAGCGAGCCGCGGCGGCCATCCCCGACGATCGCTACGGCGAGGGCAAGACGATCAACCGCATGCTGGAAGGCAGCGGCCACGGCCACTACCGGGAGCACCTGCCAGCGATCAAGGAATTCGCAGCCAAGGCTGCCTGACGGTGTATCGTGCAGGTACGCGGGAGGCGTTGTGATGGTCACGATCGACGAGCGTCACGTAGATGAACTGCTGGAGAGCCTGGGCCCGAAGGAGTGGGTGCTCGCGGAGATGGTCGCCGGCATGGGCGACTTCGACGCATTGTATCGCTACCGCGATGAACTGCTCGCGAAGCATCGCGGTGACTGGGCGGCGGTGTACCACGGGGAGTTGATCTGCGTCGTCCACGGGCCGAAGGAGATCTACGAGGAGATTGCACGCCGCGGCCTCGCGACGTGGCAGGTTGCGATGTCTGTCATCGACGATGTCCCACGCGGAACGGTTCCTCTGCGCTACTTCGCTTGATTCGCGGATGGTTTTCGCACCGCAGGCCGATGATGACGATCGAAGTCGTCATACCGTGGATGCCGGCGCCAGGACGGCCGCGTACAAGCGTTGCGCATGTCGACTTCCACGTCGATACGGCAGCTGATGTGACCGCCATCGGCCGGCTCGTTTTCACGCGCGATCTCGGTCTGTCGATTGAGGATGCGGGTCCCGGTCTCCTGACGACAGGCATTGGCGCCAGCATGGAAAGTCGCGTCATGCGTGGCTTTCTGTTTTTCGATCATGAGGACGGGAGCCGATCCGGCCAGGAGCTCGACTTCGTCATCCCCCTCACCGACAACGACGCACAGGGAGAGCTCTGCGTCCTCGGCCTAGACATCCTGCTGCGTGGCCGGCTCACCCTCGATCGCACGGGCGTGACGCTCGATCTGCCCGTCGTGCCGCCCGCGGGCTGATGCGGCAAAGCCATCAGCAGGGCTCGCACGTATTCCGCCAGGCGGCGCCCCACGCTACACTCGCCGCATGATCAAGAAGGTCCATCATGTGGGCGTCGTCGTGCGCGATATGGAGCAGGCGATGCGCTTCTATCGCGACGTGCTTGGACTTCCCGTCCACAAGATCGAGATCCTGTACGAGCAGGGGGTGAAGGCGGCGCTGCTGAAGGTCGGTGACAGCGAGGTCGAGCTGCTGGAGCCCGTCGTCGCCGATAACGGCGTCGCGCGCTACCTGGAGAAGAAGGGCGAAGGCCTGCACCATATCTGCTTTGAGGTCGACGATGTCGAGCGCGATCTCACGTCGCTGAAGGCGCGCGGTGTGGAGTTGATCGACCAGCAGACGCGCATCGGCCTGGCGGGGCGCATCTGCTTCCTACACCCGAGCGCGGTGGACGGCGCCCTCGTCGAGTTGTGCCAGCCGCTCCCCGACGATGTCGTCCATGCGGCGCAGGTTGCAGCGGCGCCGCACGGAGAATCCGCCTGATGTCCGACTTCACACTCGACCATGTCGTCATCGCCGTGCAGGATCTCGACGCCGCGACGGAAGACTACACGGCGCTGCTGGGCCGCGAGCCTTCGTGGCGCGGCGAGCACCCGAAATACGGGACGAAGAACACACTCTTCCGCATCGACAACACGTACATCGAGCTGCTTTCGCTGGGCGCCGGCAAGGGCGACAAGCGATGGGCGGGCGAGCTGTCGCGCTTCTTCCAGAACAGCGGCGACGGGTTGTATGCGCTCGCGCTGGGCACCAGCGATGTCAACGCGGCCGTGCGCGAGGCGCGCGACAACGGGCTCGACGTGCTCGACCCGTCGGACGGCGAGGGCGTCGACCTGATCTCCGGCGCGCGGCGGCAGTGGCGCAACGCGCAGGTGCCGCTCAAGTCGTCGAACGGAGCGCGCATCTTCTTCATCCAGCACAAGTCGCCGCCTGATGCGCTGCCGGTCGCGGCGACTATTGATGGCGTGGGTGCGGGCGCCCCGTCCGGGTGCGTGAAGCGCATGGACCACGCCGTCGTGCTGTCCGCCGATATGGAGGCGTCGCGCCGCGTCTGGGGTGAGGCTATCGGCGCGCGGCTGGCGCTGGACCGCACGTTCCCGGAGCGCAACACGCGCATCCTCTTCTTCCGGCTGGGCGACATCACCGTCGAGATCAGCGGCGGCGCGGCGCAGAGCAAAGAGGGCGTCGGCAAGCCCGACCGCATGTGGGGCATCGCCTGGGGAGTCGACAGCATCGATGCGGCGTGCGCGCGTCTCGCCGCGGCTGGCATCGAGACATCCGGGCCGCGCCCCGGCATCAAGCCCGGTACGATCATCGCGACGGTGAAGGGGCCGCAGACGCACGGCGTCGCGACGCTGTTGATCGAACACACGGCGGAGTCGTTCCGGCCGGAGTCGCGCGAGCCGCACGGGATGGCGTACGACAATGCCCCCGCCACGGCGGACAGGCCGCAGGCGCGCGCGTTCCACGCCGTGGCGCTCGACCACGTCGTGTTCGCGACGGCGGACCTCGAAGCGACGGCGGCGAAGTGGGCGGCGACGCTCGGCCTGCCCGTCACGGAGACTGGCACGATCGACGCGCGGGGCGCGCGGCCGGGCTTCCGCATGGCGAAGCTCCCTGCGGGGAACGCGTTCGTCGAACTTGTGCAGCCCCTCCAGCCTCCAACCTCCACCATCCAACCCCCAGCCCAGGGCATGTTCTCGATGTCGATCGAGGTGGACGACCTGGACGCCGCGGTGCGCGACCTGCGGGCGAAGGGCGTGCTGGTCTCCGACCCGGCGCCGGGCGCCTGGCCGGGCACGCGCACGGCGCAGGTCAACAAGCAGGCCGCCAACGGCGTACCGCTGCAACTGCTGCAGCGCTCGTAGGGCCGCCACGATCCACTAAGAGCACGAAGAGCACGAAGCGTACGGCCCGCAGAGGGACGAAGACCGTTGGGGTCTTCGATTGTGCTTCCGTTCGCGCACTAGCAGGGTGCTGAAAAAGTCGCCGGATGGCGTTTGAACGTCGATATGGAGCGGCGAACTGAAGCTACGAACGCGGGCTGAAAGCCCGCGCCACGAGAACAAGAATCGTTTTTTCAGCACCCTGCTAGTGAGCGAGGAAGCGTCTAGCCGACGAAGCATATTCACTCTGGCGTCGGCAGTCGCTTGGCGCGCGGCTTGTCAGCGAGATAGTTTTCGCGCGTGGTAACTTTGCGGCCCGATCGCTCCTCAAGCTGTTTGCGTGCGTTGCCGGCGACCGTCCCGCCCTCGTTCGCGGCACGCTTGTTGGATACGAAGCCCTGCGCGTCCTTGTGGCGGGCGATTTCGGTAGTTGCGGCTTCGCCGAGCATCGTGAAGATCAGTTCGAGATCGGTCATGTGGTCGCGGAGGTTCTCGCGCTTCAGGCCCTTGAGCTTCTTATAGTCGCTTGGCGTCAGGCCGAACGTGGCTTTGGAGATCTCCGCCGTGAGAATGGCGAAGTCGTGCTTGTTGTCAATGCCGCGGTTCTGCCATTCGTCCGTCAGTTCGTCACGGACGGCAATACCGCGGACGCGCCGCTCGATCCAGTCGCTCGGATAGCCCTTCGCCTGGTAGATGCGCCGCATCCTTTGCTGGGCCAGTTCGGGATTTTCGATCTCCTGCACACGCTCGTAGCCGACCTCGGCGAGCCAGCGCTTGAACGGCTCAGCCTTGGGGCTGGGAATCGACTGGATGATGCGGAAGGCAGCTTCCACGTTCACACAATCGGTCATGTACGCCTTGCCGTCGGCAGAGGTTAGCTTCAGTTGTCTACAAAATGTAGACAACTGAACCGCGCTCGCGGCTTCCTCCCGGCGCTTCATGGCGGTCCAATACTTGCGAGGCGCATCACTGTCGGTCAGGGCGGCAACGATATCCACCACCGAGAAGAACCATTCGCCGTCCGTGAAGATGCGGCGAATTTCTTTCGCACCAAACACGATCATCTTGCCCTGTGAATCGGAGGGTGATTCGCCGGTCATGCTGTGGCTCCGTTTCGTATGGCTGCCCGCCCCGTCACACGGCCTTGCGCGCCGCGGCCAGCATGTGCGCCAACCGATGATCGTCACGCGACGCCAACCAGCACCTCCGCCTCGGCCTGCACGCGGGCCCGGATACGTGGACTGAGGAAGCACGGCGTGTTCAAGTCGACGCGTCGCCCAAAGAGCCGCGCCAACTCGGCTTCTATATCGAAGAAGGCCAGCCCCGGTGTCTGCCCAGGTTCGAACTCGACGAGCACATCGATGTCGCTGTCAGGGCGGAAATCGGCACGCAGCACCGAGCCGAACAGCGCCAGCTTCTTGATGTGATGGCAGCGACAGAACTCCGCAAGGTCGCCGGATCTCAGCTGCTCGAGTCGGGTCGTCATCATGAGTGAATATACCCTTCTTGGTCCCGGGTGCCATCCGGCGATGTGACTGGCGCGCTCGTCCGTCAGCTCGACTTCGCCCGCAAGGATTGGGCAACCAAAGCGAGTCATCGGGCAAGGATGACACATTCGCGCGGCCCTTTGCGGGGGTGGGCAACGCCCGGCGGCCCACGCCGCCGGAGTGAGGGCGGGCTGCGTGCGTTACCGCGGCGACCAGACCGGTGAGCGGCCGTCGGTGATCAGCACGGGCAGCGCGCCGCTCGGGTCGGCGGCCATGATGAAGAGTCCGGAGCTGAAGACGACACGTCCGCCCGGCCCATCCGATGGCGTGCTGGCGTAGAACGCCGGCACGAGCCGCTGCCCGCCCGCTGCGACATCCCACATCCACACGCCGTTCGTGCCGGCGAGGCCGTCGGTGTAGCTGTAGAGCACGCTGCGTCCGTCGCGGCTCCAGGCGCTGCGCAACATATCGCCGCCGCCGCACTTGCCGCCGATATTGGGGTTGCGCCGCGGCACGTCGGCGCGCGCGACGATCGCGCCCGCGGCGAGATCGTAGACGGCGTAGTGTGGCGTGGCCTGCTCGCTGACGTGAAAGCTGATCCGGTTGCTCGCCGGCGCCCACAGCGGCGACGAGTAGTAGACGTCCTTCGGTGGTTCGATGCGCGCGCGCTCCTGACCGCTCATGTCCATGACGACGATCCCCCGCGACGAGCCGTCGTCCGCTGTTTGTGCGACGAGCAGCAGCGTGCCGTCGAAGTTGAATGCGGGCGGGTCCTGCTGGTAGTAGGCGGCGTCGCCGATCAGATGCACGGCGCCAGTCGCGACGTCGAGCCAGCCAGGTACGCCTTTCCAGCCGCCGCCCATCTGCTGCGGCTGCGCGCCCTTGACGATGCCGACTCGTGCGCCGTCGGGCGACCAGCCGCGTCCGGCGATACCCGACACGTCCGCCAGCACGGCGCCCTGCGTGTCGATGACGACCAGCTCCATCGTGCCGCCATCGGCGCTGCCGTAGTGCGGTATGTTGAACGAGAGCCGGGTGGCGTCCGGCGACCACGAGAGGTCGGTGATGTAGGTGGAAGGCTGGGCGTCGCCGGCGGCGTAGATGCGCCGCTGCTGGCTGCCGTCGGACTGCATCAGCCAGACCTCGCCGGGATCGCGCAGGAAGGCGATGCTGCCGAGGCCGGCGAGCTGCGGCGCCAGCGCCTCGCGCAGCGATGCGTCGCGCACGTACGTAAGGTAGTCGTCGGCGACGTAGCCGGCGCCGGCGAGCAGCCACCACCAGTGGCCGTCGCGCTCCTGGGCCGGGCCCGAAAGGTAGCCCTCGGTGCCGTCGGGCAGGCAGATGTTGACGAGGTCGGCCACCGGATCGAGCGTCGGTGCGCCGCGGGCGTTCAGGCAATCGCCGGCGCCGGCGTTGACGCGCACCCAGGCGCCATCGTGGAACGGGCCGTGCGTCGTCGCGTATGCGGGCGCTCCGGGGTAGGGCGTGGGCGAAGCGCCGCCCGCGTTCGGCGGCGATACGGGCGTCGCCGCGTACGGTGGGGACGTGAATGTCGGCGCCGCGAACGACGGGACGCCCGCGATAGTGCTGGCCGTGGCCGTCGGTCCGCCGGCCGGCGTCGGCGTCGCCGGTTCGGGCGCGACGAATGCGTATGCCCCGAACCCGACGACCAGCGGGATGATGGTGAGGATGCCAATGGGCAGGCGGCGCTTCGGTGCGTTCTCGTTCATGCCGTGATCATCGCCCGCCGCCGCCGGCCGCACCTGACGCGCGGCCTACGGGAGGCCTGCGCTTCGCCGACGGCGTGCGGCGCGGGAGCGCCCGGCTTGCTGCGATGAGGCGGCACGGCGGAGGAGGGGGCTATGTGCGACACGAGCCGGGGAGGCCGCCGCGTGTCTCCAACGTTAGGGTGATGTGTACGTCACACGGCGAGGTGGAGATCAGCGGTGACCGGAATGGTGAAGGGTTTACCCTCGGCTGCTCGCTGGCGGAAGAAGAGGACTTCGAGGTTTTCGATCTCTCCAGTACTGGGACTGAAGCGGGCGACCACGCCAGCGGCGATCTCGTCGGACTCTTGCTCGGCATAGGGCGAGCACGTGTCGGCGTACAGCGTGTCGGATTCCACGTCGTACTTCCCTACGGGCCGTAGGCATCGCGATATTGGACTTCATAATCATCCGCCCGTCGGGGGCCTGCGTGTGAGGTAGGCGGTCACGCTCCTCCATCCGGAGCGATGGCCTCGAGCGCCTCGACGACAGGCGGCAAGTCGTGCGAGACAATCTGCCAGACGATGTCGAGATCCACGTAGAAGTAGCCGTGGATCAGTCGGTCTCGTGTCGCCGCCATTTGCGACCACGGCAGACCCGGGTTGCGCTCCTTTGTCTCCAGGGAGACTCCTTTCGCGGCTTCGCCCAGGATCTCGAGTGGGTGTCAGCGCCAGCGCCAGCACGTCGCTCTCATCCAGATCGCTTCGAACGCGATCCTGCGTCAGCTAGACGGCTTTACGTGCACAGCAAGCATGTGCGCCAGTCGATCATCGTCACGCGACGCCAACCAACACCTCCGCCTCGGCTTCAACGCGAGCGCGGATGCGTGGACTGAGGAAGTGTGGTGTGTTCAAGTCGACGTGATGCCCAAAGAGCTGCGACAGCTCTGCCTGCATGTCGAAAAAGGCCAGCCCAGGTGTCTGCCCGTGTTCGAATTCGACTAGCACGTCGATGTCGCTGTCGGCGCGGAAGTCGACACGCAGTACCGAGCCGAACAGCGCCAGCTTGGTAATGTGGTGACGGCGACAGAACTCCGTCAGATCGCCGGGTCTCACCTGCTCCAGTCGCCTTGTCCTCATGCGTGAACTATACCCATCCCGGAGTTCGTGCACCGGGTTTCAGCCTCGGCTTCGGCCACTCCCTTTAGTAGGCGTTTCCTTGCAGGCTGCTGGCGTTCCGCCGCGGGTAACCGCAAGGCTGCAACAGGCTCTCGTCAAACTGGTGGCCACAAAGCGGCAAATGCAGTCAAGGACTCGTGCCACTTCGAACGTCAAGCACGCCGCTGGCCGCTTCTCGCATCGGGCTGCGGGCTCCGCTATGATCCGGCCATGGTTGACGAGAAGATCCGGGTGCTGATTGCTAAGCCGGGGCTGGACGGGCACGACCGGGGGGCGAAGGTGGTGGCGCGGGCGCTGCGGGACGCCGGGATGGAGGTCATCTATACGGGCATCCGCCAGACGCCCGAGATGATCGCCGAGGCGGCGCTGCAGGAGGATGTCGACGTCATCGGGCTGAGCATCCTCTCCGGCGCGCACATGGAGCTGTTCCCGCGCGTGGTGAAGGCGCTGCGCGACCGCCAGATCGCGCCGGATGAGGTGCTGCTGTTCGCCGGCGGCATCATCCCGGATGCGGACATCGAGCCGCTGAAGGCGACGGGCTTCCAGGCGATTTTCGGGCCCGGCACGTCGACCGAAGACATCATCAAGTTCGTCCGCGAGTGGGCGGCGACCCGCCCGCCGCGCGCCACGTAGCGGTGGTGCTGCGCGCGCCCTCACCCGGCCTTCGGCCACCCTCTCCCTCAAGGGGAGAGGGATGTGCTACCGCGGTTGGCGGTGGAGTTCGAGCGCGGGCGCAACGGGTTGCGCCCCTACAAGGCGTCACGTCTCTTTCCCGTTCACGCATCCTCTAGTCGAAAGCGCGACCGCCGGCTATGCCTACTGTTGAAGACCTTGTTGAGCGGCTGCTTGGCGGCAATCGGCGGGCGCTTTCGCGGCTGCTGACGCTGATCGAGAACGACGCGCCGGTGGGGCGGCGGGCGCTGGCGCTGCTGTACCCGCGGTCGGGCTCGGCGCATACGGTCGGACTGACGGGGTCGGCAGGATCGGGGAAGAGCACGCTGAGCGGGGCGCTGGCGCGCGAGCTGCGGCGTCGGGGCAGGACGCTGGGCATCGTGGCGATCGATCCGACGAGCCCGTTCAGCCAGGGTGCGATCCTGGGCGACCGCATCCGGATGCAAGACCTGACGTCCGACCCCGGTGTGTTCCTGCGCAGCATGGCGACGCGCGGCAACCTCGGCGGGCTGGCGCCATCGACGGCGGGCGTCGTGACGGCGCTCGATGCGTTCGGCAAGGATATCGTGCTGGTCGAGACGGTTGGCGCCGGTCAGGATGAGGTCGAAGTGGCGGCGATGGCCGACACGACGGTCGTCGTCGTGACGCCGGGCACGGGCGACGACGTGCAGGCGATGAAGGCAGGGATCATGGAGATCGCCGACATCCTCGTCGTGAACAAGAGCGACCTGCCGAACGCCGACCTGCTGGCGCGGCAGCTGGCGTCGATCGTCGACGCGTCGCCGAGCGCGCGCCCAGACGGTCGAGCGTCTGCCCGCAGGACACCGATCCTGAAGACGGCGGGCGGCCTGAACGAAGGCATCGATACGCTGGCGGACGCGATCGAGGAGCATCGCGCGTACATCATGCAAGTGGGCGTGCGGGAGTCGCACCGGCGGGAGCAGGCGCGGCACCAGGTGCTGGCGCTGGCGCGGCAGCGGCTGATCGATCGCCTGCTGGCGCGGCACGCGACGGACGGGCGCATCGATGCGCTGGTGGAGCAGGTGGCGGCGCGGACGCTGGATCCACATTCGGCTGCTGATGATCTGTTGAGTTCGTAGTTCGTAGTTCGTAGTTCACAGGTTGCAAGTTTGTGGTTGCGCTGCGCGCGGGGCCCCTCTCCTCCGGCCTTCGGCCACCTCCTCTCCCTCAAGGGGCTGTACAGACCGGGGACATACTGGACGGACGTACGAGGACATACTGGACACTTTCAGGCGGCGAAGGACTGCCTGGAAGGAGGTGCGGGGTGCCCTGGAGGGAGACGTCCGTGGAAGCAGAACGGTCCGAGTTCGTACGGGTAGCGAGCAGCGGGGTGCTGCCGATGCGGGAGGTGTGCCGGCGGTTCGGGGTAAGCCCGACCACGGGCTACCTGTGGGTCAGCCGGTCAGACGGCCTGGAAGGGTTGCGTGATCGCCCGCGCACGCCACACACATCGCCGGGGCGCACGCCGCGGGCGATGGAGGAGCGGATCTGCGATGTCCGTCGCGCGCACCCGCGCTGGGGCGGGCGCAAGATCCACCACGTCCTCCGCAACGCAGGCATCGCGGACGTGCCACCGCCGTCGACCTGCAGCAGCGTCCTGCGCCGCCATGGCCTGATCGCACCGCCCGAGCGCGCGCAGCACGCGTGGCAGCGGTTCGAGCACGCGGCACCGAACCAGCTCTGGCAGATGGACTTCAAGGGCCACATCGCCGCGGGCGCCGGTCGCTGTCACCCGCTGACGATCCTCGACGACCACTCGCGCTTCAATGTCTGCCTGGCGGCGTGCGCCGACGAACGCGGCGAGACGGCGCGGGCGCAGCTGATCGCCGCCTACCGGCGCTACGGGATGCCGGAGGCGATGCTGATGGACAACGGCGCGCCGTGGGGGAGCGACGCGCAGCACCCGCACACGCACCTGACGGCCTGGATGATGCGGCACGGCATCCGCATCGCCCACGGCGCGCCGTATCATCCGCAGACGCAGGGCAAAGAGGAGCGCTTCCACCGCACGCTCAAGGCCGAAGTGCTGACGGCGCGGCCGCGGTGGCACAGCTGCGACGAACTGCAGCGGGCCTTCGACGCCTGGCGTCCCATCTACAACTACGGCCGTCCGCACGAAGGCATCGGCATGGCGGTGCCAGGTGACCGCTACGTGCCGAGCACGCGCAGCTACCAGGAGACGCTGCCGCCTATCGACTACGCGCCGGGCGACCTCGTGCGGAAGGTCCAGGACCACGGACGGATCAGCGTGCGTGGCCGCACCTACCGCGTCGGCCGGGCCTTCGTCGGCGAGCCCGTCGGACTGCGACCCACGGCGCAAGATGGCATCTGGGAGGTCTACTACTGCGCCCAGCGGATCACCCGGATCGACCTGCGTGAACCGCTACCATGATCACTCGCATCGCCGTCCAGCATGTCCTCGTACACCTGTCCACCATGTCCCCGGTCTGTACACGGGCGGAGAGGGGTGGCCGGAAGGCC
>Ga0209726_10000772_pt1 | contig 56904 bp, 39 predicted proteins | sample Subgrocontami54m_FD_187453 | JGI IMG/M metagenome (GOLD analysis project Ga0209726, IMG submission 187453) | Subsurface groundwater microbial communities from S. Glens Falls, New York, USA - GMW46 contaminated, 5.4 m (SPAdes) (version 3) | ecosystem: Environmental > Aquatic > Deep subsurface >...
GAGCGAGGGTTTGGTGGCGAGAACCACGGCCACGACGTCCATCGTCGAAGAGCATCGTGGACAGCGAAGGACATCGAGATTCAAACCGTGCTTCATCAGTTCTGCCCACGGAATTCGCGTTCCGCCACCGCGCGAGGTGGGCTGCGCGAGCACGGAGTCGAGCGCGGACGGCGGACTCGCGGACGATGGACTCGAGGCAGGGGGACGCTCGATCAGCGCGTCGGAGGTCACCGAGTCGCACGCTCGAACGCTCGTTGGCGAGAACGTCGGCGTCGTGGCGTCGCTCGTTCCCGCGGTGCTCGCACCACAAATCACTCGCGAGCGGAGCGAGCATGTGTGTGGGACAGCAGCGGCGAGGATTCGCGGCACGGCCGGGAACGATTTTGCTGCGATGCTTCGAGCCCGGCGCGAAACACCCGTAATAGCGAACCAGCGGAAAGCGCGGTGGGCAGACGATGGAAGCGAGTCGGGCCATCAGTTCCATCGCGGTCATTACGCGATGGGTCTTGCCGCCGTACGGGTGTGGCACTAAAAACTCCCGAGCGAAGCGAGCATGACCGTCGGGCAAGAGTGACAGTCGATCGAGCGCGACGCCGGCGACGCGCGCAGTAGCGTAGGATTTTCTCGAGCGCGTCGCGGTTGCCTGCGGCAACGGTCGTCCCCGCGTGGACGTTGAAACCATCAACGTTTGCAGCCCATTTCGAAGTCCGTCGTGTCGAGTGTGCATCGAAGCGAGCATATCGTCGTCATGGCCACCGTCGCCCGTGCCCGAGCCCGTGCCCGTGCCCGGCGTGTCCAGCAGTGCCGCGAGCGTTCCCTGCGCGGAACCCGCGCGCAGCAGATCGGTCAGAGCATGAAGAACTGTCTCGGCAATCTGACGTTGCTGACGACGTCCGGGAATCCACGACTCGGCAACCAGCCATTCAGTGCGCCGGACGATACCGTCGGCATCTCGAAGCGGGACGCGCTGCGGACGTCGCTGCTGAAGATGAACCAAGAGATCGCTCGTCATGCCGAGTGGAACGAGGATGGGATCATCGCGAGAGGAGACGTCCTGGCGACGCGGGCGATTGCGCTCTGGCCGCCGGCATAGGCGGTTGCTCTCGTCGGCGTGGCCTCCGGTGCCACCAACATGCTCGCCGTGGCACCAATCCGCCCTTCCGCGGGACCGGCCACGGAGATTCCGAGGTCGTTGGACCGACAGCGATGTAGTTCGATCACCGTCGTCGATCCAATTCAGAACGATGCGCTGCCTCTCGTGCAACTCCCGACGTCGCACAAACACACATCGATCCGGCGCGGCGCGCGGCGACAAAGTAGTCGCGATGCAGTCGCCACACATCTGAACCGCGTGCGCTACGGCCCCACGACCCCACACGAACAGCTCCCCACGCTCCCGCAGTTGAACATCGCCCCCGCGATCGGCGCGCTCACCACCACTACAGTGCTCGCCCCGGCTGCACGAACGCCGACCCCCTCCCGGCCGCCTGCGAGCCCATCGTGCCGGTGGTCGCGCGCGCGTCGAGCGCGACGCTTCCCGCCGCGCCGCCGCTGTTGGTCACGGGGCAGGTGGCCACGAGCGCCGTTACACCTCGACGTCGTTCGCATCGTCACTGGGAACGGCCGTGGATGGAACCTCGTCGATGTAGAGCCACAGATGCCGCAGGCGGCGTGGCGGCTGCGCATTGACCGACGGAGGATTCGCGAGAGCCGCCAGGGTGGCGCTCCAGGTCGCAGCAACATTCGCCTCCGACATCGCGGCGCTTTCCCACGTCCCGGTCTGTGTCCTCACCAGGCCTCCTTGCCTCAGGATATTCTCGACTGCGTTTCGTAGATGTGAACCATTGCCGTCGGCGGCGAGGCCGACGCGCGCGATGACTCTCCATGCCATTGGCCATTCTCCCGTGACTGATCCGCGGATCTTCACTTGACTACCACGACGCAGCCGTCAGCGCGTCATGCTCACGCCCGAGCGCGACTGAGATTCCGTGCGTCGGCGTGGTCGACGCAACCGCGGGCGACGTGTCTTCATGCAGATGGCCCGACACACCGGAGCGGCGCTCAACAAATCCCCCCGTGATGCGAGCAGCACCCCCGCATCGACGACCTGCACACCGAGCAGGTCGGCGACCTCGTACCGTCGCAGCACATCACCGTCTCGTTGCACCGCTCTCGTTCCTCGCGCTCCTCGCGCTGCTGTCGCTGGCGCTCCTCCCGCGCCTCCCGCGCGACGCGGCGGCGATCGTCCGCCTCTCGCTGGGCCTGCGCGACCGCGGCGGTGGCGGCCTCTCGGCGCTCGAGTTCGCGGACCGCCGCGGTGATGACTGGCCGCTGAACCTCCAGTACCGCTATCTCCGGCGGCGGCGCCAGTCCGAACGCCGTAGCCATGGCCGCCTGCCGCCCGCTGACTGCGTCCAGTCGCTGCAGCCGATCACGCGGTGAACCAGCCCCCTGAGCACTGGCGATTCGCTGACGCAGGTCGGTCCGCGCGCGATCGATGGTCCACGCGCGCACCGCGTCTAGATCCGTCGGCGTCGCGCCGAGTCGTCTCGACGCCGCAAGCTCGCGGTCAACACAGAAAGCGTCGAGCGTCGCGCCGCATCGTCGCGCCCGGACGAGTGCCGCTCGCCCCCGCCACTGATCGCGCACGTCCGGGAGCCATCGTTCGACGGTAGTCGCGAGCACGTCGAGATCCTCGGATGATGACGCCATCTCCAGTTGCCGGCCGCTGAGGTTCGCCGCGCGCAAGCGCCGCGCGTGCTGTCGCACCAGAAGGCACCCGCGTGCGCGCCACCCAAGCCGCCCCCGCGAGGTTTCCGGCGGTCACCAGCGCCGCCGTGGCAACCAGCGCGATGTTCCGCGCCCGTGCCGCGAGGAGCGCGGCACCGGCCAGCAGGACCAAGACGACTGATCCAATCGCACCGAACGCCGCGATCGTCTGCGCCGCGCCGTACCGGAGGAACCACTCGTGCCGCCCGACGTATGACGCGCAGAGCCCCGCCGTCGCAAGCAGCACGACCGCGCCCGCACCCAGCATCAGACTGCGGCGTCGGCGAAGCCCAGACCAATCGCTCTTCGCGCTGACCGTCGCCGGAACGCCCGCGACGTAGATGTCGCCCGAGCCCACGGCGGTGGCGTAGTGGATGCGGTGCACGACGCTCGCGAACCTCTGCACGCGAGTGCTCTTGACGCGATCGGCGCGGGGAGAAACTTCGGGCTGCAGCTAGGCGTGCAGGTTGTCGTCGGGCCGGTCGAACGTGTTGTCGTCTTCAAGCTCGTTGACCCAGGAGTTCGGGCCTGCGTCGAAGTCGGCAACGTCGTCGACGCGCACGTGGGCCGAAGCGGCGGCGTTCCGCGGGTGGACGCGGACCTGATCGCGTCGCGACTCGACGATCTCGAGCGACGCGTAGACGCGGCCCGTCACGCCGCAATCGAGGCAGTCAACCCGCCCGTTCGCGCAGTTCGAGCATTTTCGGTCGCCCCTGCCGGAGCAGTTCTGGCAGTTGCGCACCCCGCGCTGCCCGCGCACGAGACCGGAACCCCCGCAGTATCCGCAGCGCAGGCGGCCGCTCCCCGAGCATTCCCTGCACGACACCTTCTTCGTTCCGGCGCACGCGAGGCACGTCGTCACGACGCGGCTCTCGCGCCGCAGACTCGCAGGGTCAACTCCCCAGGGATCGACCGCCGCCGCGCGAGGGAGCGGCTGAACGTCCCTCGGGCGCGTGCCGAGTCCGGGCTCGAAGCGGTGCACGACCTCGCGCTGCAGGATGACGTGGTGGGCGCGCGCGTACTGTTCGTCGACGGGTTCCACCGACTCGACCGAGCGGCGGAACTCGCTCGGGAGGATCAGGTACCTGCGGGCGGCGCGGGCGGCGGCGGTGATCGCGTCGTCGCGTGACGACGCGAGAACCTGACGCGATTCGCGGTACGCAGAACCCACGGGAGGAGCTTACTCGACCGTTGCCGTTGAAGAGCAACGCGCGAGCATCGCCAGGGTCATCAACATCGCTGGCCTTGGGGCCGCGCTGCGCACACCTCCCGCCAATGAAACTGGCGATCGGGGTGTGAATCGGGGTGTGAAAGCGGATTGAGCGCCCAGGAATGTCGCCGGTCGCGCCTCGTATCCCGGGTAACGATCTCGGATTCTCGGAGCGGGCTACCGGATTCGAACCGGCGACATTCAGCTTGGGAAGATATTCGGGACCCGCGACAGGTCGTTACGAGTCGTTTCGTTTCAAGAGGTTGGCGTTACCAGCGCGTACACGGGCGTCCCTTCCGTTACGACCTGGTGGTGGGAAAGTGGTGGGAAGGTTTCGAGCGCGGTGGAGCAACAGTGGCGCTCGATGGAGGCCGTCGCTCGCGCCGCGTCGATGATCGACCGCCGCGCTCGCGGTGCGCGTCGGCCGACGTGCGAAGTGCGCGCTCTCGGGCGCTCAGGTGCGTTCGATTCCACCGGGACCGGCCGGGGCGATGGGCGTCGCCGACGAATCGCGGGTGACGACGCGCCATTGCATTCCGCCGGCGCGAACTCCGTCCGACACGAGCCGCGAGATTCTCGCCGACGGGCCGCTGCACCTGTCATACTTTCCGTACCGGCGAGATGGCCACCGCAGAGCAGCTCAAGGCGATGATCGAGAGCTTCGCGGCCAAGGACGAGCCACGGTTCTACCGGCTCGCGCTCCAGCTCGCCGCCGAGGAGGCACGTCGCGGGCGAGGACGTGTCGCGCAAGAGCTACGAGACCTCATCGACGCGGTCCGCACCGGAAACATCGTGCTGCCTGCGCCGCAGCGCCGCCCCGTTCCGATCGCCCAGGCACGCACCGATCTCGGCGAACTCGTTGCGGTGTCGTATCCGGACCTCCGGTTCAGCGACATCGTGCTCGCCGACGATCTTCGCGCCTCGCTGGAGCGGGTGCTTCGAGAGAGCAGATCCGCGCAGGCCCTCGCCGAACACGGCCTCCGACCGCGGCGGAGGCTCTTGCTCGTCGGTCCGCCGGGCACGGGCAAGACTCTCACCGCGCGGATCGTCGCCGGCGAACTGCACCTGCCCCTCTACGAGGTGAGGCTCGAATCGCTGATCACGCGGTACATGGGCGAGACCGCCGCCAAACTGCGACTGATCTTCGACGCCATGAATAGCGTTCGCGGCGTGTATCTGTTCGATGAGTTCGACGCGATCGGGGCGCAGCGTGCGCTCCCGAACGAAGTCGGCGAAATTCGGCGCGTACTGAACAGCTTCCTTCAGTTCATCGAGCGCGACGACTCCGCGAGCATCGTCATCGCAGCGACCAACCATGCGGAGATACTCGACCGGGCTCTCGTTCGGCGTTTCGACGACGTGTTGACGTACGCGCTCCCGGAACGCGAGCAGGTCGTCGCGACGCTTCGCCGAGCACTGGCCGGATTCAAGATCGGGCGAATCAACTGGGAACAGTTGGCGTCGGCGGCCGACGGGCTGAGCTACGCCGACATCGTTCGCGCCGCAGAAGACGCGGCGAAGGACATGGTCCTCGACGACCGACCAACGCTCGACCCATCCGCGCTCGAGCGCGCGCTCGCCGCACGCGTGACCGCGCACACGTCGGTCGCGCGAGGACGCTGAACTGCCGTGGCCGGGAACGGTCGATCACTTCCGCACTTGTTCGTGCACGAGCGCGGTGAACGAAGGCCGTATGCGCGACGCGGTGGCGGCCCCGAACACGTACCGTCGTCCCCGCATCGCGCAGACCCGTCGGCGCACGCACGGCGGCTGCTCGCGGAACTGGAGTCCGTACGAACTGCGGCGGCGACCCTCGACGAGGATCGCAGGAAACGCGCGCTCGAGGACTGCGCGGGGACTTTCATCGATGTCATCGTCCAACCGAACCGCGACCTGAAACTCTCTAGCCTCGAGGATGCTCGCTTCGGGATTGAGATCGCGAATGTCATTGAAATCGACGACGGTCTCGTCCGAGCGACGGTCTTCGTGCCGGACGGCAAGCTGTCAATCCTCGAGTCGAAGATCAGCGCGTTCGCGCGGTCGGCAGACGATGAGAGCCCGAGGAATCTACCGTTGGTGACGAGCATCGAGGAGATTCGACTGGCTCGCGCACGCTCGTTCTGGACGGACTCCGGGAGAGATTTCCCTTCGGACCCGGGCACTCATGTATGGGAGGTCTGGATACGGAATGCAGCCGCAGTCGATCGTTTTCGCACACAGGCGGCCGCCCTCGGCGTCGCGCTGAGTACGCGCGCGTTCAGATTTCCCGAGCGAACGGTGCTGATGGCCCGAGCAACCGTGGCGGCGATGACAGCGTCCGCGGAGCTGCTCGACTCCATTGCAGAGTTGCGCCGACCGCCCGAGTTGCACCTCGAGTTCCTGGGGCTCGACGCCGAATTAGAGCACGATCTCGCCGCGAGTCTGGTGGCCCGCGTGCGCGCGCCGCCCGCGGGCTCTCCGACCGTCACGATACTCGACACAGGCGTCGACGTCGGTCACGCGCTGCTTCATGGCGGGCTCGCGCCGGCGGACGCTCACACATGCTTCGGAACCGATGTTCGTGACGCCTCGCCTGGTGGCGCCCACGGCACGGGTACCGCCGCGTTGTCGCTGTGGGGAGAAGATTTGGCCGAGGCGCTCGCCTCGAGTACGGCCGTGGCGCTGAGTCATTCGATCGAATCGGTGAAGATCGTCCCGTCGGCCGGCGCGAACGAACCCGATGAATTTGGTGCCGTCACTGCCGAAGCCATCGACCGCGTGGAGATCGCCGCGCCGAATCGCGCGAGAGTCTTCGCGATGGCCGTCACTGCCGAGACCTCGCGTGAAGCTGAGCCGACGAGTTGGTCGGCCGCCATCGATTCGCTGGCAGCCGGAGCCCGCGGCGAGAATGATTGCGCTCGCCTCATCATCGTGTCGGCTGGAAATGTCGAGCCGGAGGACGACGCAGCCCGCTACCCGGCCGCAAACCATCTCGCGGCGCCGGAAGACCCCGCCCAGGCATGGAACTCGGTCGCCGTCGGAGCGTACACGGCGCACACTCGCATTCTCGACCCGACGTACTCGCGATGGCAGGCGCTGGCCGCTGAGGGGGGGCTCTCGCCAGCGTCGACGACGGCGATCACGTGGCTTTCGCTCGCAGACGCACCGATCAAGCCCGACGTGGTCTGCGAGGGCGGCAACTTCGGCTGCGAAATTGACGCTGGGACGCCGACGCGTTTGGACGATCTGGGTGTCCTGACGGCTCGCGCACGCACGCCCGGATCGTCGCGTGTCCTCGGACGAGTTCATGGCACGAGCCCGGCGACCGCGATGGCCGCACACTTGGCCGCGCGGATCCGCGCCGAGTATCCGTCCGTCTGGCCCGAGACTATTCGAGCATTGCTCGTGCATTCGTGCCGCTGGACGCCCGCGATGGTCGAATCCTTTGCGGACGAACCGACCGGCCGAGCGCGCTTGGCCCGCATGCTCCGATGCTACGGATACGGCGTGCCCGATTTGCGGCGTGCACTCCACAGCGCGAAGGACGCGTTGACGCTCGTCGTCGAGAGCGAACTGCAGCCTTTCGACGCCGACGAGACCGGTAACGTCGCGCCGCGCTGGATGAACCTTCATGCGCTACCGTGGCCGTCCGACGCGCTCGAGAAACTCGGCGACGAGAGAGTGTCGATGCGAGTAACGCTTTCGTATTTCGTCGAACCGAACCCGGGCAAGCGCGGCGTCGGAAACGCCAACCATCTGCCCATCCTCGGCCGCGCGCGGTACCCATCGTTCAACCTCCGGTTCGACGTGAAGACGGCGACCGAGACACCCGCGGCGTTCGAGGCGCGGGTCTCGAAGGCCGCCGGCCCGCGGACAACGGAGTCCGATGCGTCGGAGTGGGATGTCGGCGCACTCCGTCACCGGGGGTCGCTGCATTCGGATACGTGGCGCGGATCCGCTGTCGATCTCGCATCGAAGGACACCGTCATCGTCTATCCAACGAGCGGCTGGTGGCGATTCCGGAAAGACCCGGCCGTTTACAAGCGGATGGCAAGGTATTCGCTGGTCGTGTCGATCGAGACGATCGGCGTCGACGTTCCCACGGACATCTACACACCGGTCGCGAATGTTGTGAGTGTGCAGACGTAGTACGCGGCCCTTCAGAAAATCCCGCAGCCGAGCCGACTCGTGCACGTCGTCGACCCGCTTGGGTAGGTCACGCAGCGCGCCGAGCCGCACATCGAGCTGTTGATGCACGACTGCGCACAGTAGAGGCTGCCGTTCGGATCGCGGAAGCAGCAATGCGCCGTCGGATAGGCGCTGAAGCCGTTGCACGCGTGATCGATCGCGCGAATGCGCCGCGCTTCGACCATGGCTCTCGCTCTGCGCACCGCGCGAACGCGACATCCGAAGTTCCCGAGATCGGTCGCGTCACGGCACGCTCGAACGGGCGGTCAGTCGTGGCGGACGGGTCACTCGGGATTCCGCAGAGGGACATCGACCTCGCCCCCAGCGACTGATGGGCTGATCGTCGGTGGAGGTGCCGGCCGCCGGGGCCCACCCGCGGGCGATTGGGCGTCTCGACGGAGCAGCTGCTCGTGTCGCGAGTTCGCGATGGCGACGAAAGGTTCGGGGCCCTTGCGAATTCGCGGGCGTTGCACGGCCTTGCGACCGCCGAACGCGATGACTTGTGTGCCGACGTCCACGACCTCTACCTTGGCCACCCATCGTCGGCGGTCCCTCCACTCGAACCGGAAGCGACCGCGCCCCCAGTACCATTCGAGGTACGACACCGCGAGCGAGTAGTCCTGCGGTCGCGTGTTGAAAAGAAACGTTCGCCGGCCGCCTCGCCCTCGCGCGCCGGAGTATCGCCAGACGAGGAGTTCGACCGCGGGTCCAACCGCGCGCCTCGATGGACGAGCGGAGTGTTCGGTGCCGCATGGAGGGCTCGGATCTTCGACCATGCGCTACCGTACGCCACGCGGGAACCGGCGACCACGAAGCGAGCGCGCCTGCCAAATCAACGGGAGGGACTAACCGCGGGATCGGCACGCCGAACTCGATCACGACCGCGCATTGCCAGCGACCTGACCCCGCGCTCGAGCCGCCCGTCCCCGCAAGCGGAACAGGCTCAGCAGGCTGATGCAGGCTTGGAACGGGCGGCGAACAGCCGGCTAGAACAGGCTCACGATCGTACGAGTTCATCCACGGCCGGCCTCCCGCGCACGGTCGCGAGTCACCCGGTAGGCCGTGTCGCGCGGGGCGCCGACGCCGACCGCGTCCCACGGCGGAACGTCGGCGCGAAACGTCTCATGCGGCTGTCGATCACGGTCCCCCACCGCGACCCGCGACACGTACTGGCAGGTGCACTTCGACGGCGGTATCGTCGCCGACCTGTCGGTGATGGGCTTGATGTTCGTGCAGATCGGGGCGGGGCGCGAGCGCGAATCGGAGGTGTAGACGAGCATCCGAAAGCGCGGAATTGCAATCATTGCAAGCGCGGGGTAGCGCGGCCTTCACGGCGCGCCGCGGCCGACACGTCGACGTCCCCTCACGCCAAAATGGATCGCGTCGAGCGCGATCGTTTCGCCGCGCGTTTCGATGTTCGTCTACAGTCAGCGAGAGCGGCGCTGGCGAACGCTCCGTGCGGCCGCTGCGTTGGAGTTCGCCGTCGATCGCGGCGGATAACGCCCAGCCGTCGCCCGCCGGCGAACGCCGCGAGCTGTTGCCCGAGGTCGCTGCGTCCGTCGAAGCCCTGCACGGCCGCGTGGAGCAACTCAGTACGGCCGTCAACTCCGTCGTCATCGCGCAGATTCAGGATCGCGCGGCGGCGTTCGAGCGAGGAATGGAACAGGTGCGACGCCTCGCCGACGTGACCGATCGCGCCGACATCGATGCGGTTCGCGCCGAACTTCGGCAGATGGACAGACGGAACGGCGCGGTGCTCGCGGATATCGCCGGACAGCTCAGCGCGCTGCGCCGGAACGTGTAGAACGAGGATGACTTGCACGCCGGCGCGGATGGCTCGCGGAGCGCGTCGGTCGTGAGGGCCGGTCATTCGAACTATCGGCTTCCCCCGGCGACCTCGGCGCTTTCGAGGAGCAACGGAGGCGGATGGAGTCCCGCATCGCAAACGAGTATCGAACTCGAATCCTCCATCTCCGACACCCGTTCGAACGCCACTTCGATCGACTGCGCACGAGCACTTCCTTCGTCGTCGATCTGTACGCGCCCCTGGGCAACGTAAACCCTATAGAATCCGGCTGGCAAATTCACACTCGAGTTCGCGGGGGTCACTTCGGGACCCTCGATGATCGCGCACCCGCTCGTGATCGCCATCGGCACGCGAATGACTCGCTCGTGCCAGTCCGCTGGAACCAGAACTCCGTGATGGACGTTGACGCGGGCAGCTCCATACGGAATCAGAGTTGCAAACTGCGCGGTGTCCGAGCGCCGCGCAAATCCCTGCGCCGTGTGCGCGTCCGTCCAGTCGCTCGCCGGCAGCGCCACCGCGCAATCGCGCACCAGAATCTGCCCGTACGAAACGTACACGTCGAACGGGACGTCTTGTTCCACGCCTTGGATCATGTCCATTTGTACCTCAGGGGCGGACGGGCGGGTTAACAACCACAACAAAGAATGGATCGCCAGTCCCGAGTGCGTGTCGGGCCCTGAAGTTTCGGATGAGGGCACGCCGCGGTGGCGGATCTGCAACCACCGGTTCCACGCTACGGCATGATCGGGTACGTCTGTTCCTCCCACGAAAGTTCGGCGTCCATCTGTCCGAGTCGAGCGTAGGTGACGGCCGCAGCAATCGCCTGCTGGAGCGACACGAGCTGACGGCCGGCATACTCGCCCTCCTGCCCGCCCACGGTGATCGTGGTCTTGCCTCGCGTCGAACCGCGGTTGATCAGGTTCCAGAACCTCAGGTTGTCGGGGGTAAAGTAGACCAAGTATTGACCGGATCCACCGCCAACGCACAGGTGCTCCTCCTCGCCAGCGCTTAGGATCACGCTGGAGTGGGCCGCCTGATCAAGCCGCCGTATCTCTGCGCGTATGGCCGCGATCGTGGGCTCTTCGAAACCAGTCTCGACGGGAATCGGAACGCTGTCGTTGGTCGATATGCTCGTGATGTGCATGGTGCCTACCGAAGCTGAATTGGATATGTCCCTTGTGGCGTCACGATGCGGAGTTCCGAGAGTCCAAGTTGGCGGGCGAGCGAGCGAACCGCACCAAATCGGCCGCACGGATCACAAAGAGGGCGGTCGACATACAGAGTCGCTGTGTCTCCGCGCGCTCCAGCGTTGGCTGCCTGTTGAAATGCATCGGTCTCTGCGTGGGAGGCGCTTATCGCGTTAACACGCATGGTGACCGCCTGCCCGTGCGCGTTGATTCCGTAGAAGCTGCGCCCGCCGACGTCAAGCCGCGCAAGCGTTCCTTGTCCTGGTTGGAGACCCAACTCCGACCGAAACTGAGCGAGATCGGCGAGTCCCGCGAGCGTCGGCGGTGGTCTCCTGCCTCCGCCTCCCCCGCCTTCCCCGCCCGGTGGCGCCGCAGCCGCCGGCGCCGGCGCCTGCGTGGCCGTTCCTGCCGTCGGTCCACTCGGCGTGCCGATCCCGCTGTTCGCGAGTGCGAGACCGGTGCCCACTGCGACCGCCGGCCCGAGGTCGGGCGGCGGTGGCGGCGGCTCGCCCGGTGGCGGACCGGACGACCGCCGCGCGGAAGCGTCGTGCTCGCGCAGGTCACGGGACTGCTGTTCAAGCTGCGCCGCGTGGACGCCTTGCATGCCCAGCGAGCGAGTCTGCTCGAACGCTCGCATACCCAATTGAAAGGCGGTGTATGCCGCGCCCGCGCCAGGGATTGCGCGTAATAGCCAGCTCGCGAGCGCGGCCTGCCGGCCATCGGCGTCTCGCATCAGCAGCGGCGAGTTCCAGCCGTACGAGTATCCGCCGAGGTTGTGCGGTGTGAACGCACCGGCGCCCGATCCGCCGCCCATGTGACTCGCGAGTGCGGGATCCTCGCTGCACCACTGCGCACTCCGCGCGTCGTAGTACCTCGCCCCCGCGTACGTGAACCCCGTCTCGGGATCCTCCTCGTGCCCCGTGAACCGGTACTCGGGACTCGTGTTCGCGAGACTCGCGACGGGCCGCTGCTCGTCCACCCAGTCTTCGCCGAACGGGAAATACTCGTGATGCTCGACGGCATTCCCGTTGCCGTCGGTCACGTACTGCACGCTCTGCAGGTGGTCGGTGTGATAGTAAAACTGCAGCACACGCGGCGCGCCAAACCCGCTCGGTGTCAGCATGCTCGCGACGCGCACTCCGTCGGCGAACACGTGTCGCGTCGGCGTCACTTCGTTGCGCACCGTCCAGAACTGCGAGACGTACTCCGTGCGATTGGCACCCTGGAACTTGTGCGTGCGCGCACCGTCCGCGTCGTACGCGAACGTGACCGCGGACCCGGGCCCGCTGTCGTCCACGCTCGCCATGCGGTCTTCTTCGTCCCACGCGATCGTCCGCAGCGTGCTGAACCGCCCGACGGTTTGCACCCACTGCGTCTGGTTGCCATCGGCATCGTGCTCGATATTGCGTCGGCCATTGACCGGATCGGTGAGCAGCGTCGTCGCGTGCGGACGCGGGTCGGTGTACGCGTAGGTCAGATCGTGCGACGTGTCGGCCTGCACGAACACCCGGCCCGCGGGGTTGATGATCACGTCGTTCTGGATGTTGCGCTCGATGCGGCCGATTTCGTTGTATTGCATCCCGAGCGTGAACTGACGCGTGAACGGAATGCTCGCGGTGCTGACGAGTGCGGCGCGCTCGGAGCGGTACGTCGCGCTCGCGCCCGTGAGCTGATCGAGTCCGTCGAACGTGAACGAGAAGTCCGTCGGGCCGCCGAGGCCGGGGCCGCCGACGGTCGCGGTGAGGCGATTGTGGAGGCCGATGATGTTGCCGACGTCGTTGTAGTCGTAGCGCAGCCGCTGCATCGGCGAGCTGCTCCCGCCGGGCCCGCCGCCGGGTCCGCGCGGGTGCGTGTCGCTGTCCAACTCCGCGAGTCGGCGCATGAGCGGGTCGTACCGGTATCGAGTCGCGACGCCGTTGCCGAGCGTGACGGACGATCGTTGTCCGAATGCGTCGTACGTAATCCGATCGACGACCGGAGTGCGTTCGGACAGACCGCCGAGCGTCGGCTGGTTGAGTTCGGCCGCGTCGAGGCGGCCTCCGAGATCGTAGTGATACGAGAGCTGCGCGCCGTCGGGGTACGTCATCGACAGCATGCGACCCAGCGAGTCATGACGGAATCGGGTCGTTGCGGCGTAGGTGCGTGCGATGCCGCCCGGACCGATGGCGCGAAGGGTGCGATCGGTGCGGATCAACTCGCCGAGTGCGCCGTACGCGCGTGTCTCGGTGCCCGAACCGTCGACGCGCTGAATCAGGCGACCGGCGGAGAAGTCGGTGGCGGTCGGCAGGCCGTACGTGAGCGCGACATCGGTGCTGCGCGGGTAGTCGATCCCGTCGAGGCGATTGGACCCATCGGCGTACCGGTAGACGATGAACTCGCCGCGCAGGCGAAGGTTTGCGGTCTGCCGCTCGCGGAGGTTGCCGGAGAGATCGAAGAGGTACTCCGTGACCCCCGGTCCGACGCGGTTGCAAACGTCCGGGCCCGCGGCGGGCTCGGACCCGGGCGGACTCGCGGTCATCGGCGGCGCGATCGAGTCGAGGCGCACCATCTGGCCCAAGGTGTCGTACGCGGCGCAGATCGGGTGATTGAGCGCATCGGTGACGCGCGTAAGTTGCCCGTTGCGATCGTACGAGTAGCGCGTGAGCAGAGGCGTCACAGTGCCGCGGATCGTGTTGAACTCGCGGATCGCGCGAATGCGATCAGCGACGTCGCGGAACACCGTGCGCGGGCGGTGCAGCGGGTCGATGACGGTCGTGGCGAAGCGTGTGACGCCATCGAACATCTCGAACCCATACGCGGTGTCGGTGTGGGTTCCGTCGGGCGCCGTGACGCGCGTCGGACGCGAGCGAACGTCGTAGGCGGTGATCGTCGGGTTCGTGTCCGGGCCGCGCAAGTACACGTCCACGTCGCCGCCCGCGACGAAGGACGGCTGGGCTTGCGACGTCGCGCGCCCGCGGTCGTCGTACCCCACGGGTCCCGACGCGATCACGCCGACCTGGGTGGGGCCACTGCCGCCGTCGACGAGCGAATCGCGCCGCGTCTGAATCGTGCGGCCAAGGCCATCGGTGAACACCGCCGTGTCCAGCGTGTCGCCGTCGTGCACCTGGTCGCGCTGCCGGGTGACGGTGTGCGGCGGAAACGCGGGGAGACTGCCGAAGTCGTAGTCGAAGTGCACCGCCGGCTCATGGCCGCGCGCGCCCGCGACGTGCTCGTAGGGACCCCAGGCGTCGGTCAGCCGTCCGAGCCGATCGTGTTGGCGCGACTCGAGAGCGCCGGCGACGTCGACGGTGCGAACAGCCACGCCGAGTGTGACGTCGTGCTGTGCAGACGAGTGGTATCCCAGGCTGTCTTGGATTGACGTTCGATACGTGTGGACGACGCCATCGTAGGCATAGTCGATCCGGTACCCGCGCGGATCGATCATCGCGGTCAGATTGCCGTAGCCGTCCGTGTACTCGTACCGCGTCGTCGGATTGATCGTACCGTCGTAAGGCGAGTGCGCACCGGGTACACGCCCGCCCACGAGGCGATCGGTGATCGACGTGAGCGCGGCGGTCGTCGCGTCGTACGTCGCGATTCGATGTCGCAGGATCGACGGCGCGGGGCACGGATTCGTTGTCACCGCGCACGCGACGACGTCGTTCGCTCGAACGACGTTGTCGCTACGCAGCGCGGTGTACCCGATCTGGTAGGTGACGTCGTCGGCCGTTCCCTCGTCGGCATCGTCCGTCATCGAGAGCAGCAAGCGTCGACCACCGGGGTCGTAGACTCGCGACTGATGTGTCGTTCGTCCCGGCGCCGCGATGTTCGTGCGACCCTCGTACCACGCGGTGGTGGAGTCCGTCGCGGCTGGGAAGAAGGTCGAAGCCGGCGTGACTTCAGCGTTCAGGCCGCGCGGATCAGGTACCGGCCCCGCGTACACTGTGTCGCTGACCACGTGGAGAAGTGGAAGTGTCGGCGCCGCGGGATTCGGCGCGGCCTCGATCACGCGGCGCACGAGGCCGCGGCGGTAGTAGTCCTGGTTGTGGTACTGGGTCTCGACGTATGAATCGTCGGCGCGTGTGACACGCACGCGGGCGTAGCCGTAGTTCTCGCGCTCGGCGCGGTCGTGGTAGCCGCTGTCGAAATACTCCACGGTCGAACGCAGGCAGTGTCCCGTCTGCGCCGTAGTGAGCGCGATCCCCACCGCGGGGCACGAGGGCAGCGTTCCGTCGGAGACCTGCACCGACCGCAGCGCCCACTGGTTCCGCGGCATGTCGACGTTGGTGGGCTCGCAGCCAGTCGTGCCGCCTGCACAGACGCGATTGCCCTGTCGGTAGTAGTCCAGCTCGAACGAGCCGCCGAGCGGATTGATGACACGGCGAAGAAGGTTGACGCGTCCGGTGTTATTCAGGCGCACGAGCAACCGTGAGTCGCCCTCGCGCTTGAGAACGTGGTCCATCCGGCCGTCACCGTCGATGTCCTCGAACGACAGCTGCGCGCGAATCTGCGTGAACGACGCGGGGACGTTCAGTTGCCCCACGAGGCAGGCGAATGGCCCGAGCGGCACAACGCCGGCGCCGCCGAGACTCAAGCTGCCAGTCGTGGAAGCCTGGAACGCCAGGACGTCGTTGCTTCCCGTGAACGCCGACGTGAACGGATCCGAGAGCGTCGAGCCCCACGTCGGCGCGCGCCAGCGAACGGCCCGCGCGAACCGGTCGCCGAGGTTGAACTGCACGAGCATCGATTCCTCGCCCGAGTTCATCGACACGCGATCGGGAAGTCCATCGCCGTTCAGGTCAACGAAGTCGGCCACGGTGCGGGTCAGTGAGTACGTGCCGCCACCGCCGATGCCGTAGTAGCTCCCCGTCAGGCTCCCCGTTGCGTTCTGCTCGTCGCGAAGTCCGCTGACGGGCGCGCAGTGGTCGTCGGTCGTGCCGTCCCGCCGCCCGATGAGAACCATCCGATTGCGCCGGCCGAGCCTGCCCCCCATGTTCAACTGGTATTCGAGCGTGAGATCACAACTGGTCTCGGCGCCCCCCGCCGGATAGCTGTGAACGTGATCGACGAGACCGTCGCCGTTGATGTCGATCCAGTCGGTGTCCGTCGTCGAAACCCCGAGCCCGCCGCCGATCGACGGCCGGGTGTCCATCACGAACTGCGTCAACCCGCTCGAACCGCTCTTGTTCTCACGGGTGCCACCGGCGGATCCGACACCGACGGATGCACGACCGTTCGTGTTGGTGACGTGCCGACTACCCCAGGTTCGCATCATGAAGTACGAGAGCAGCGGGCGGTAGGACTCAAATGTGTCCGCCGTCCGAGCCTGGATCTGGACGCTGCCCGACGAGTCGGTACGTGAAATCGAGTCCGGACGCCGGTCGCCATTGATGTCGAAGAAGTCGAGTTGGTTCGTCGAAACCCCCGTCCCGCCACTCGCGCTGTCAGGACCGACCGTCGTGCTCGCACCCTCGCTCCGTTCGACGCTCTCTCGAATACCCGGAACCCCTCCGCCGCGCGTGAATCGATCGCCGGGCTGGAACGTGACTCGGCCGTCGGCGGCGATGATCGCGCCGCCCATGATCGACGGGTGAAACGCCTTCGTGCTGACGAACGACACCGGCCCCGAGCCCGCCCACGAATCGGTCGGGATCGAACGCGGCGCCGACGTGCCCGACAGATACGGGTGCATCGGCTCCATGTTTGCCGTTGCCGGAAGGTTGATCGCGTTGGTCGCGTCCGCTCGGATCGATTCCTCGAGCGCGCGGTACTGCGTCTCCGTGAGATCGTGCCGGAAGTTCCGCTCGCAGAAGTTGTCCGGGCACGGCGCGCCCGACGGGACGCAGGACGGATCGCCCGTCGTGCAGTCCGGCGACGTCGCGTCGGCGTTCCACTGCCCTTGCGCCCAACCGCGGTACCAGCCGGTCATGGAATCCGAGTTCGTCGGCGCAGTCGTTCCATCCGGCGGAGTGCCGCGATGCTCGGTTTCCGCAACCGCAACGTCGACCACTCGCGAGACGTTCACCGCTCCGACGGACTGTCCTTCGGCAGGGACGCCGCTCTCGAGATCTCCCAACGTGCAGATCCCCATCCGCGGGTCCGCGCCCGGCGGCGCCGTGCAAGGACCGACCGCGTAGCACGTGGTCGTCGCCGTTGGGGGCGGATCCGTGCGGCACACCTGCCGGTAGCGAACTTCGGGCGTCCAGCGAACCGAGTTCGGATCGGTGACGGTCGTCGCGTCCCCGGGGCGCATCCGCAGCACAAAGATGAGCTGGTCGCCGGCACTGACGTGAAGACCGCCGGCTGTGACCGGCACGGACTCATCGCCGCCCGCCGCGATCTGGGCAGTCGCCGGAAACAGATTCGTGTCGAACGTGTCGCTCGGCTGTGCGAGCGGCGCTCCGACCGCATGACGGACCTGGCGGTAGATCACACGATAGCCGACGAGCGGGCGCGTCTCGTCGCGGACGATGGCTCCCAAGATGTCGACCGTCCCGGTCTCGGGCGCCGACCACGAGATCAGCGTGTCGTCCGCGAGACGGAAGTCGGCAGCGCGGTGGAAGAGAACCGGTGGAGGACCGCTGGGACCGCACCCGGTCGTGGGCGGGCAATCCTCGGTCGATGTGAACTCGATCGTCGGATCCCAGTCGGTCGCGTCGCCGTTGGGATCTTGCATTCCGCCGACGCGGAAGAACAGCCGGTCTCCGCGCGCGATGTCGAACTCGAGACCGCCGTCGCAGCCGTTGGCAGGCCCGGGCCTGCAAAGCGTGTCTTGATCGATCTGGTGTTGCCAGACTCGGGTGGTGTCGCCAGGGAAGACGCCCGTCGCGCGATAGATCGTGGCAATCACGCCGTCCGTGCCGACCTGGGCCGAGCGCGAGATCGGTCCGGTGATTCGAACGTGTCCCGCACGCGAGGGCGCGGTCCAACGGACGACGGCGTCGGTCCGATGGAGCTGTCGGCGAATTCCCGCGAGCTGCGTCGACTCGATGCGTGGCGCACCCTGGAAGTCCGTCCACCCGCCAATGAGGTAGCTGCCGTTTGCGTTCGACCCGAACCCACGAGTCGACTCGCCAGGTTCCGGCACACCGACGAACGGGTTTCGCTCGACAGTGAGCGAGCTTCGCCGCGGGCCGCTGACGAGATCGACGAAGCCGTCGCCGTCAGCGTCCGCAAGAATCACGTGCATCGTGTTCCAATTGACTCCGAGGTCGTAACTCAGCGACCCGATTTCCAGCGGAAGGTGAAGTGCCGCGGTGAAGTTTGTCCCGATGTCGGTCGTCTCGGTGAAATCGCCGGCGTCGATGAGCGATTGCTCAACGAATCGCCCGTGCGAACGATCGGTGGAACTTGCAAACTGGTTGAGGAAGACTCGGCTCGTGCCGCGCGGCCCCGTGAAATCGGGCGTTCGATCGAGGATGTCGGGCGTACCATCGCCGTTGACGTCTAGTGTGAGCCGGTGGGTGCTGGTCGAACCGCCGGACACGCCGGCGCCGACTCCAATGTCGCCGAAGCAGAACGGCCCGGAGATCCCGAGGAAGCCAAAGCCGCTCACCGAGTCGTGGCTCGCCGAGTGAGTCGTGTCGCGCGGAACCGGCGCTCCGCTGGTCCATTCCGTGACTGCCGGAAATCCGATCTGGCCGCCGGGCGTCGCGGGTTCCGGCTGAAAGTACTCGAACCGGTGCGTCGTGCGGATCTCGGGCGCGTCCGGTGTCGCCCCCGGCGCGACGACGTCGATGTGGTCCAGCAGACTCTTGCGAAAGACGGTCTCGCGCGACGGGTCGGGGTAGTGCAGTTCGTACTGCCGCACGACGGGAAGGCTGCGGACATTGCCGGCGCCGAGCGGATCCAGCGCGCCCGAGTGGATCGAGATGCTGTCGAGCCGCCGTCGCGTGCGGACGTCAAATCCGGCGCGAGCGTTGCTGATGACATCGCTGCGACCTTCCGACGTGTTGAACGCGACGTGAAAGTGCGCCGCCGCGGTCGCGTGTGACGTGTAGTGGATCGCGTCGGGATATAGCTGCACGAACGGTTCGCCGGGAGACACGCTGTCGACGAGTGCGCCGCCCGGCGAGATGCCTCGGTCCTCGGCGTAATCGAACGTCATCGTGTTGCCGAAAAGATCCGTCACCTGCGTGACGTTCCAGCGGAATACGCACAGCGCGCCATCGTCGCGTCGTTCGTCGCCCTCGGCGTACGGGATGTCGTGGCGAAGCTGCCGGAGTGCCCCCTGCGTCGAGTACCTGGTCGTGATTCCCCGCCGGTCGCGGATGACCCAGTTGTAGATCCGCGGATCTCCGCCGTGCCGTTCGATAAGATCGAACGATCCCTCGACCCGGCGTTGATACACCCGGGGATTCGCGTTCGACGCGCCCGTCGGCCCGTCGACCGGCACGAGCGCGGCACCGTCGAGTAGATACGTGGGATCGTCGACGGCGTGGGGCACGCCATCGACCAGGTCGTACCGAGGCGCCCCAAATCTGGTATCAATCTCGATGTGGGATACTTGCAGGTCCCATCCTACACCTACCCACCCGTTGTCGTGTTCGCTGTTGTACGTGATCGCGAGGGAGGGCTGCATCCCACCGCGCCCAGGCGGCACCCAGATCGGGAAGCTGAGATTCGCCGTGCCCATCGCGTTCGCGGTGGGCGGCTCGATCATCGTCAGTCCCGCGCTGGGATCTGCGAGCGGCAGACTCTGGATCCGATTGGCGTTGAACGACTCGGGCTGCGGGCTCTCGGGTCGCGCGATCGTGCTATTTACGAAATCTGTGTAGTGGGAACTGAGCGAAGCGACCACCGCGGCGTTGCCTCCCGCGATTCGTTGTAGCGAGCGCCAACGGTGCTGGCCTTCGTCGAAGTAGAACGTCTGGACGTCATCGGCCGTCATCCCGGGCGGGATGCGCGAAGCGTCCATCGCGAGTTGCAGTCGCACGGAGCGCGCGAACTGCGTGTGGTGCGGACCCAGCCGGTACGCGCCGCCACCTCGGCTGACATTGGTCATCCCCGGATCCATCGCGGGCGTTTGCGATTCCGCCAGTGGTCTCACCGTCAGCCGTGTGTCGTGCTCTACGGCGCCGGCCGGTACGTCGATCGTGACGTCGCCATAGTGCACGGTGCTCGCCGCGTTCGCGCGGACCCATGCGCCGTACGGCGCGCCCACGTCCTCGACGGGGTCATCGCCACGAACGACTCCGTCGTCCTCTGCGGGCTCCGCCGAGCAGCGGGACAGCGGGACGGTGCGCGTGAGGTGCGTGCCATCGCTCAACAGCACGCCGAGTTCGACCTGCCATCCGCGCGTCGTGTTCGCCGGCGGCGGCGCCTCGAGCCCGAACGCTCCGGTGTTCGCGATCGCGCCGCCAACCGCGTGACCGTCAACGCTCACCTCTCGCGCCTCGACTCCCGCCGGAAGCCCCGTGACGAAGCCGCGCACGTACGCGCCACGCTGAACCGTGCACTCGCCGTGCAGGGGTGCGACGAGGCGGATCTCGGGCGCGGCATTCTCCGGCGACTCGATCGCTTCGACGTGAATCTCGGAGACGAGCCCCGACTGCTCGCCGCCGCGCACCGTCACCCGGACCGCGCTCGTCGGTCCGAGCGAGTCCAATCGTACGCGATGCCAGCCAACTGCTAGACCATCGAGTCGCACGGTTCGCGTCGATGCCTCACGCGCGGCAGCGGCGACCCGCGCCGCGGCAGTCGAACGAACCGCGGGTTGGCCCGGCGCGACGCCAACGTCCGCCGCTGCAATCTGCAGAGTTCCCGACAGCGGTCGCGCGATGTGAAACGTGACTTCGCTCGGCTGGCTCCGCGACGCGAACGCCAGATCGAACCCCGCCGCACCACCGCGCGTCGGCCGGCCCGTGACGCCGGACTCGAGATCGCCATCGGTCAATGCGAGACGGTCGTCGGCGGTCGCGCGGTCGTTCACGCGATCGGCGCCAAGGTCCGCGCCGCCCGCGCGCTCGCCGGGATCGTCCGCAAATGCGAGGAGTCGAAGATTCCGAACGTGGTACCCGACAGCATCGTTCGCGCGAACGGGCGAGAACCGGATCTCATTGGCGCCGGCGCGCAACCACGTCGGCGAGATCTCTTCGACCTGCGTCCCCGCCTCGCGCCGTGCGACCGGGCGAAAACCGCCCTCCGCGCGTGTCGAGTTGATCTGCCGGATCACGGACGCGCCCTGCGCAAGCCCGGTCAACTCGTACACGATGAAGGCACGTCGCATCGCGCGCGGATCCGCCGTGAGCGTGAACCGCGCCGTTGCCGAGTCGCGATCACGCGCGAGGTCGGGTGGAGAGACGACCAGATCGCTCGACTGCGCCGCAACTTGCAGCGCGGGAGTCGCATGACCCGTGAGCACGGCGTCGGCGAGCGTCGCGCTCGGCCGCGCGGTCGGAGCCGTCGACCGTCCCCACAGCGCAACCTCATTCAGCTGCGCCGATGCGCTCGCGCCGCGCCATTCAATCACGATCGTGTCCACGCGCTCGGGACGTCCAGCGCGGATGCGACGCCAGTTGCTCGACGATCCCGCAAGCGTGATGTCCCGCGTCCCGTCGATGTCTACGTAGGCACCCGCTCGTTCGCCCCAAACCGATGCGAGACCGTCGAGCGCACCCCGCAGCGCAACACCGTCGACCGCAGTCGCGGTCTGCAACGCGAAGCGAAGCCGCACGACGTCGCCGCGCGATGCGATTCCCGTCGAAGCATTCCCGTCGACGAGAGTCCATCCGTCGCTGTCAGCGTCCGCTGTGCCGCTCGCCGGCACGTCGCCCCTGCGCTCGACGCGCACGTGGCGCGCGAGAAGACGGACGGCGATCGCGCCAGGCGCGTTCGCGGGCGACTCCGTCGCGCGTGTCGACGCGTCCGCCGTCGCGTTGGCGGGCGGCGTCGGGCTCCGCGCGGCGTCGGCTACAGCCGCGATTCGCTGCGCGGTCGTCGTTCTCGCCACCGCGGGCGAAGCGCGGTTCGCGATCGGCGGCGGCGCGTTCGTGCCGGCGTGCGGACCCGCACACGCCGCGAGCGCGACGCAGGTCGCGATTCCTCGGACACTGAAACGCCGCGGCTCCCTCGCGATCATAGCGTGCTCCCCTCGCAACTCGATGGCGTGTGAACCCGGGATATTCGTGCAACCGGCGTGTAGGTTGTAAGGGTGTCTAGATGCGACACGAGGCGATGTCCGCGCACACGACGCGCGAGCGCACTTTCCCGAATCGCGCTCGGCTCGACCGCAGCCTGGCCCGACGACGCGAGTGCTGGAGTTTCTGAAAGCACGAACCGACTCCGCTGAGTGCGTACAGGAACGCGTCCGACGGCGCCGCAGCACTACCGACCATCGTCGTCTCGATTCTCTAGCAGTGCGCCGCGCCGAGATCACGGGCTCGAAGCTCACGCTCTCGATGATGCTCGCGAACAACCGCGTCCCCTCGATGCAGTTTCCGTCGCGCATCGAGATAACGGCGTCGGGCATTCGGATGAACTGAGCGCCCAGGATAGCCGCCTGTCGCGCGACCAGTGCGACGGCCGATGCTGCGGCCTGTGCTCGCCCTGTTGACGCCCTGGTTCCCTGTTCGACGTCGCCCGCGGACACGCGCGGCGCAAGTGTCCGCACCGAACGAATCCCGGCAACGGCGACTGCGATGCGGCGCCGAAAGCTAGGATTCGTTGCTCTCGGCCTCGATCGATGCGTTCTACCGGCATCGAGCGCGACTGCCGCACAACTCGGTGAACGCCGAACTCGCCGCGGGAAAACGACATCGCTTCCCGCTACCGAGCGCACATTCATCGCTAGATTGCCACCGGCCGCGGCCGGTCGGTAGGGTGATCTCATGGGTACCCCTCCGCGTCTCAAACCCGGCACACCGCACGCGCTCTGGCTCTTTCGGCACGAGCCCGCCGACGGGCGTCGCGGCGGTCGCCGCAGCCTGCTCTACGTAGCAACCGTCGACGCGGGCCTCGAGGCTCACGTTGCACGACTGTGGGGCGCGGGGCGCTACCGGATTGAAGTCAAGGACAAGCGCGGGCAAATCGTGACGGTCCGGATGCTGCTGGTCGCGGTCGACGGCTCGGTTGCGCGAGTCGGCCGACGAGTGCGCAAGCGACGCGTCCCGCCGCCACGTGGTCTACCTCAGCGCCGACCGATGCCGATCACGGACCGTTCCGGGCGCGCCGCGGACGGTCGACACGCAACGGCGCCGACGGCACCGGAGCACAACGAACGCAGCGAGGTCTCGTGATGTTTCTCTCCGCGACGATTTGGAGCCTCCACGCCGGTAACGCCGACGCCGTACCGCGCCGAGGAAAGAAGGCGGACGAACTGATCGGGCCCATCGATCTGGACGCGATCCGCGAGCACGTGCTCCGTCTGCCACCCGGCGACTATCGCATCGAGATCGGCGATCTCTCGTCGGGTGCGAGACTCATGAACGCGGACTGGCGGGTCACCGAGAACGAGTTTGGCGTTCGATCGGTGCGTGCGATTCGATTCGCCGCGCCGTTCGTCGCGCCCGATGACGCGTTTCACGACGGGAATGATCGCGATCCAGAGGGAGCCGGAACCGCCCGAGCGGGGCGCGGTCCGCGGGTTGTGGAACTCGGTCCCGAGGCCACGAACTCGATCAATGGGATCGCGCGCAGCGTCGACAGCCTCGGCACGGGGCTCGTGATCGCCGCGGGCGGACGCATCTCGGCGCGTGGCGAGGAGCTTGCTGCTGACGCGAAGCAGGCGCGCGCGCGGGACGAGATGATGTGCACGATGGGACTGGAGATCCAGCGCAGCATTGGCGACATCGCGGCGAGCGTCAGCGCAATGAATGCGATCATGCGTGACCGTGAGCGCGACGCGCGGCGCGCGAAGCGAGAGCGGAACTCGCCGGACAGTGGCCGCGACCTCGCGTTGCTCGCGCTCGGCGGCGTGATCGCCGTCGTCGCCGAGAAGGTCGCGCCGCATGCCCGTCCCGTTGCCGTGCGAATCCTGCGCGCACTTGGACTCGTTGGCGCGGCCACTCCGAGCGGTGCGCCGACTGGTCTACCGCCCGACGAGGGAACGCTTCCGCCGGTCCCGCCGATAGATCGCGGCAATCAGGTGCCCGATTCGATCGGACCGGACGTGCCTCCCGAGCCCGGTGCTGAATCCGATCCCCGTCCGGACGCGCAGACGTGATCGCCGCGTGTTCGATCTCGGCGATCCGTCGAACGCTACCGGCCGCGTAGTGGCGGTCGTCCGTCGAACGGTCTACACACCGGCGCCGTAGGGGCCGCCGCCACCCGACGTGTTCAGGAACAATACCCGGAACCAGCACTACGCTCGATGGGCTTCACGCCGAGTCGGCCGATGCCAGCACGGAGCTGCAGACGGGTGCCGCGCCGCTTCAGCGGCCCGAATGACATCTCAAAGCTTCATGGTCCAAGCCCCGCCACCTGCACCGGCGTTGTCCGGTTCGTCATCGTCCCATCGCCGAGCTGACCGCTGCCGTTGTTCCCCCAGCAGCGGGCCGAACCATCCGACGACCAGACGCACGCGAACGTGGACCGCACCGCGATCCCGTCGATCGCGCCGACGCCCGAAACCGGAACAGGTGCCGGGTGCGCGACGGTCGTGCCGTCGCCGCATTGGCCGGAATGGTTCGCACCCCAGCAACGTACCCCGCCGGCCGTCAGGCGCGCGCACGAATGTTCGTCGCCAGCACCAATCTGGCCGACACCTCCAAGCGCCGCGACCGGCATCGGCGCGGCGCGCCCGGTCATCGTTCCATCGCCGAGCTTTCCTGACGCGTTTCGCCCCCAACAGACGGCGCTGGCGTCGCTCAAGCGCGCGCACGTATGGCCGCCGCCAGCGGCAACCTCAGACACCGCGCTCAATCCGCTGACCGTGACCGGCATCGCGCTGGACGTGCCGCCACCTCCGCCGAGCTGGCCGAACTGGTTGTCGCCCCAGCAGCGCGCTGTGCCGTCGCCAATCCTGGCACACGTGTGACCGCCTCCGGTCACGACCTGGGCCACGCTTGCCAGGCTCGCGACCAACCGCGGCGCGACGCTGTTCATCATCGACCCGTCGCCGAGTTGACCCCACTCGTTGTTTCCCCAGCAGCGCACTGTTCCGTCCAGCATCCGCGCGCAGGTGTGCCACGTGCCTGCGGCGATCTGCTGGATGCCGTTGATGCCCAGCACCGACACGGCGGTCAGGCGGTCGGTCATCGTGCCGTCGCCGAGCTGGCCGAACCGATTGTCGCCCCAGCATCGGGCGGTGCCGTCAGTCAAGCGAGCGCACGTATGCCACGCGCCAGCCGCGATCTGAGCGACGCCGATGAGACCGGCCACGGATACGGGCGTGAGGCGATCCATAGTCGTGCCGTCGCCGAGTCGACCCGATCCGTTGTTGCCCCAGCAACGGGCGGTTCCATTCGTGAGGAGCGCGCACGCGTGGGATTCGCCGACCGCGATCTGGGCCGCCAGCGCGACTGTACCAGCGTCGGCCACGCTCACGTCGACCGCGTCCGTCGTAGGCGCGTCCGACCCTGTGACATCGACCGTCTGCGCGTCTGGTGTGTCTGACGCGCTCGCGACTTCGGCGCCGCTCGCATCGGCCGCGCCTGCCGGTGCGTACTCTTGCAACTGCGCCGTGCTCACGCACGCTCCCGAAGGACCGCATGTCTGTCCGGCGACGCACCGCTGTCCGCGGCACGCGTTCGTGAGGTACATGTCGAGACGCAGCACGTGCCCCGACACGAACGTGACGAGCGCCTCCTGGTTCACCGACGCGTCCGGCAGCGCCGTGATGCGGACGAAGAGTCGCTGTTCGGACAACGGCTCCGGCGCCGTCACCGCGCGCGTTCCCACGACATCGTCGCCGTCGCGTGCACTTGGGCGCCGTTGGTAGCGCGCGATGTGGAACGCGGTGCCGTCCGCGCCGCCCATTCGCAACTCGATCTCGACCTCCGCCAACGCGGCACCCAAATCCGAATGCACGACGATCATCACGCCCGACGCGGGCGCGCGCGAGCACGCCATGCCCGCGACGAGCAGCGCGATCGCACCTCGCATCGTCGCCCGCGAACCGCGATACATCGAACAAGCATACCCGATGGCCGCGACGCGCAGCATCGCGCGAATCGTCGACGCACCGGCCGACGGCGCGAGGGTGTTCAGAAACGACCGCCTGACCCAGCCGAACAGTTTCGACACTCGGGGAGCGTTGGCGACATCGCGCAGCGGAGCGGGCAATACGTCACGCGCAGAAGCACGCGCGGCCGGCCCGCGCCGTCATCGACGTCTGCGCAGTCACGCGAAAGACCACGCACGGACATCTCACCGTAGCCGCCGGAATCGCTGAAACGCCGCGCGCAGACAGCGTCGCTCGACGCCCACGCGGGGAGCACGGGCAACGCCAGCGGCATTCCCGCAGTCGTGTACGATGCGTGCGTGCACACGCGCGCGAGCTGACAGTCAGACGCCATCGGATTCGTCGGATCGCCGGCGCGAACCGCGTAGCAGAGGTCGAACTCGCCGACGCAATCGGCGGTCAGGCGCGACGTACTCCACGGCGACGTCGGAACCGCGGGCGGTGGGGTCATCGAGACCACCGGGCACACCGCTCGTCCCATCGAATCCGTCACCGTCGAGAGCGCGTACAGCGTGGGTCCAGAGTACGACACGAAGCACGGTGAGAGATTGTCGATTTGCCATTGCCCGCCGCTGAAACACGTGCACGCGCTCGCGCCAACCGTTGCGCCGGGGGTTGGTGTCTGGAAACCAACGCACGGACCCCACCGCCCCGAGAACTCGTCGACCGCCTGGCAGATTGTTGAACCGTCGCGGCACTGCCCACGCGAGCGGTTGACTCGCAGCCCCGGCCAGCACGGCGAACTCAGGCCGATGCGCTCGAACGGACACGGGCAGCCCTCGCGGTTAAGATCGTCCGGGCATGCGGGTGTGCCGCCGGGAGTCGGCGCTGGTCCACGTCCGCCATCGGGGCCGCAGATCATCGGTGGAGGATTGATCGCGAAGAATGCGTCGGAATTCGGACCGACGTCGCGAGTGCGGACACCGGCGTCCTGACCGTAGTCGCGAAGTGAACTCGGCGGCCGCTCCGTGGTGACGCACGCGCCGGCTCCGGTACAGGTCTGTCCAACCGGGCACGTGACTCCGCGGCATCGGCTCGTCAGATAGAGATCCAATCGCAGCACTCGACCGTCGACGAACGTGACGAGCGCGTCCTCCGACACCACGGTCACGTGCATCGGATCGACGCCAGATGCGCGGACCCAGAGCCGCTGGCCTTGCGCTGAATCGGGCGCGGTCACGGCGCGCGTGCCGACGACGTCGTCGCCGTCCGCGGCGCTGGGTCGCGGCGGGTACCGCGTCATGTGAAAGGCGCTGCCGTCCGCGCCGCCCACGCGTAGCTCGAGCTCGACCTGTGCCAAGCCAGCACCGAAGTCGGAGTGCACGACGATCATCACGCCGGACGCGGGACGCACGCACGCGAATCCCATTGCGCACGACGCAGCCACCATCGCCGTCCCCCACCCTCTCATCACATCGCCGGCGCCGGGATCGGCTCACCCCAGGTTCCGGTCGGCGGCTGCATCCGCCCGCCGCCCAGCACAACGCCGAGAATCACGGCCCCAGCAACGAGCAGACTCCCGCCCACCGTCAGCGGAACCGCCCACACGGCGGCGTTCCCGCCGCGACCGCCGGCCGTCGCGACCCTCGATAGGTTCGCGTCCACGCGCACGAGCCCGCGTGCTCCGACGTTCACGGTTCGCCGAAACAGCTCGTACCCCGTCGCGCGGATCTCGACGGTGTGTTCGCCCGGCGCGACGACTGTCTCGACGTGACCGGTCCCGACCGCGTTGCCATCGATCGACACTCTCGCCGCGGCGACCGACGGCTCGACGAGCAACCGTCCGCCGGAATCCATCGCAGTGAGAGTCACGTCGAGTCGCGCACGAGCGCCATTCGACAAACGCAGCTCCCGACGCGCTGGAGCGTAGCCGTCCGCACGAATGTCGAACGCGTGGGTGCCCGGGTCGAGGGTCAGCGTGCCGTTCTGCACGGCCTCGGGACGGCCGTCGACCGTCACCGATGCATCCGGAGGTGTCGTCGACACGGCCACGGTGACGAGCGCGGCACGGAGCGTCCGCACGGCATCGCGCACGACGCTGAGATCGGCTTGGGTGGCGTCGGCCGCGGGCGCGCCGAGATATCGTTCGAACGCATCGATCGCCGCGCGGTTGCGGCCCATCGCGCGATACGCAAGTCCGAGGTTGTGGAGCACGACTGGCACCGCTCGCGCGCGGTACGAAGCTTCGAACGCAACTGCAGCGTCGGCGTACCGCCCTTCGTCCGCGGCCGATACCCCTCGTTCGAAGGCAGCCCGCGCGAGGCCCGCTTGGTCCTGCGCGTGCGAGAAACGCGGCCATGCCAGCGCGACCGTGATCGCGGCGATCGATAGGACGAGTCGAGTCACGGATAGCTCCGGTTCATGTGGAGGCCGGTGGGTCGCTGCGGCGGCGGCGACGGTGGCGGGCCGGGGAACGTCGCGTGCAGGCTTGGCAGCCGCTGCACCGTTGCGGTGGATCGCATCGCGGGACGGCGCGGCGGCGCCCGGTTCGGTCGCTGCGCCGAGCGCGGTGTTGACGACGAGGGCACGGGAGCGGGGCCGCGGGGGGCCGGCGCTAGCTGCGGTTGCGGCGCGGACACGGTCGTTGGCGGCGTTGGATTCGGAGTGGCCTGTGGTGATTCGACGCGCGACGGAGCGAGCGTGATCGCGCCCGCGGGTGCCACATCACGGAACACGACGGTTTGTGGTTCGTAGCCCTGTGCGTGAACGCGGAGCGTGTGGTCTCGGCCGTCCCGCGCGACCCGATGGGCGATGCGTCCGGCTCCCAATACAACGCCATCAAGTTCGATCGTGGCGTGCGCAGGCTGTGCCACAACGGCTACGTCGAGAAGACCGGGTGCCGCCGTAGGTCGTGTGCGGGATCCCGAGCGGCCGACAAGCGCACCAACGAGAACCGCGAACACGACAACAACTCCGGCCGCAGCAATCACGAGGGGGCGTGATCGCGGCGGAAGCCGCGCCCACATCGACGAGACGGGCGCGCTCCTCGCGATCGAAACCGCGCCAGCGAACGTTCCAGGCGGCGCGACGCCTGCGGGCGCGATTGGCTCCAGCGTCCGCGGGGCCTGCGGCGCGATCATCGCGGGGTACGGCGTGGTCGGCGACGAACCGATCGTCCCGTCGCCACCGGGTGCGCCGGATGTCTCCGGTCCCGCCGCGGGAACCGGCGCGGGCGCTGCGATCCAATCATCGGACGGCTCGCGCCCCGACTCGAGGCCGGTCGTTACCGTGGCGGGCAGTCGCGCGCGCCACGCACCGGAATCGCCCAGGTCGCACGCGACGAGTGCGCGCAGAAACGAGCGCATCGATCGGAATCGATACGTGGGATCGCGCTGGAGCGCGCGACCGACGACGGCCGCAAGCGACTCGGGAAGCGTCGGCGCGAACTGCCGCACGTCGGGGATCGGATCCATCAGGATCTTCGCCATCACTTCGTTGTACGACTCCCCGACGAACGGGCAGCGGCCCGTGAGGCACTGAAACAACACAACGCCCATCGCCCACACGTCCGTCTCGACACCGATGCGCTTCTCGCCGCGGGCCTGCTCGGGCGACATGTAGTCCGGCGTGCCGAGTACGCTTCCCGTCTGCGTCAGTCTCGCGTCGTTGCGCGCGGCGTCCTTCGCGATGCCGAAGTCGATGACCTTGGCGACCGAGCCTTGCGCGGTCTTCGCGACGAAGATGTTCGCCGGCTTCAGGTCGCGATGGACGACGCCTGCGGTGTGCGCACTCGACAACGCGGCAAGTACCGGCGCGAGGAGCACGACGGCGTCGGCGGCGACGAGCACACCGCGCTCACGCAACACGTGATCGAGATCGCGTCCGTCCAGAAACTCCTGCACGATGAACAGCGTGTCGGTGGGCTCATCCACGCCCATGTCGAGGATGTCGACGATGTTGGGGTGAGAGACCTTCGCCGCAGACTGCGCCTCGCGCAGGAAGCGGTTCCTGATTGCCTCGGAATCGCCACCCTTGCTCGCGTGCAGCTTGATCGCGACGCGCCGCCCGGTCCACTCGTTCGTCGCTTCGAATACCGCGCCCATCCCGCCTTCACCGAGCACCGCGGTCAAATGGTACTTGCCCGCGAGCGCCGTTCCGACGCGCGCTGCCGTTTCAGGGCTCCATGTTCGGGCTGCGGGATTCGACACGCGCTCGTCGTGCTCCGTCAGAAACGGCGAGGCGGCCGGCCACCCCGCGCAGTCGTGCATCGTACTCTACCCGTCGCGCGCGCGTAAGGCGATCGACCACTCGGTAGTGGCGATCCTTGGTTGCTGGCCCGGCGATGTTCAGCGACGCCGCTTGGCGGCCGGTCGTCCGCGAGCCTCACGAAATGCCACATTCGCGTCCGACGCGCTCCTCGTCCGGATCGCATCGAGCAACCGATGCGTCGCGTTCGTCATGTCACACGCGAGCAAATCGATGGCGTGAACGCCGAGAAGCTCCGCGATCTCGGCGAGCACCGGCAAGGACGGCAATCGTTTCCCCGCCTCGAGCTGGCTCATGTAGCCCTTGTCGATCCGGCACTCGATCGCGAGCTTTTCTTGCGTCCACCCGGCCGCCTCTCGCACCAGACGGATTCGCGCGCCCAGCTTCCTAGCGAACAACCCAGATCCGACCCGACGCGGCATCGCGAACGCACGTACGGGAACGGCGGATGGAAGTGGTTGGCTTGGAGCCAACCTCGTGGTATTCAACTAGAAGATCTGCCTGACGACTGATCCAATGCGGTCGACGACACACGCCGCTGCGGCTGCGATCGCGTGCGCGCTTCTCGCGGCGTGCAGTCGTCCTGCGTCCGGCGTGATGATCATCGTCCATTCGGACCTGCCCGGCAGCGAACTGGCTCAGGTGCAGCTGGAGCTGCGCATCGGCGGTGCCAGTGGGTCCGTGTTCCACCGCGCGGTGCATCCTCGCGCACCGAGCGCGGCGGATGGCGACGATGTGGTCGGGACGCAATCGGTCACGTCACCGGAGCCGCTGATGGGGCAGCGGCTCTGGGTGCAGGTCACCGCGCTTCCGGCCGGGACGTTTAGCGAAGCAGCGGTCGTGACGTTTGTCGAGGGTCGCGTGCTGCGGTTGGATCTCTACCTGACGGACGCGTGCCGGCGCCGGGCGCGACCTTGTGGCGACGCCGAGGCGTGCGGGCGCGACGGAACGTGCGTAAGCACCGCGCGTCTTGACGACTATCGGTCGGAAGATCGCGACGCGTGCGTCGCCGAATTCGCGGACCAGGTCGGCGCGGAACCACGCTGCGCCCGAGTCGCGAGTCGCGCGGTCGAGGTCGCCGCCGGACAGGCTCACACGTGCGCGCGACTGCAGGACAACACGGTCCGCTGCTGGGGCTCGAATCAGTTCGGCCAGTCGGGGAACGGGAGCGTGACGAACAGCGTCCCGCCGGTGCGTGTCGCGGATCTCGCCGGCGCGGCCGAAATCACGGCGGGCATGTTTCACAACTGCGCTCGGCTTGGGGACAGCACGGTCCGCTGTTGGGGCGACAACCGGGTGGGCCAGCTCGGGAACGGGAGCACGAGCGGCAGTGGTACGTTGGTGATGGTGACGGCACTGCGGTCCGTCGCTCAGGTCGCCGCGAGCGCGGTGCATACCTGCGCGCGGCTGGCGGACAGCACCGTCCGATGCTGGGGCAGCAACACCTTCGGTCAACTCGGGAACGGGAGCATGGCCGACAGTCTCACGCCGGTGACCGTGACCGGTCTGAACAACGTCGTCGACGTCGCCCTGGGCCACGGCCATAGCTGCGCGCTGCTCGGGGACAACACTGTCCGCTGCTGGGGCGACAACCGCTCCGGCCAGCTGGGGAACGGGAGCATGGCGAGCAGTCCCGAGCCCGTGCCTGTAACGGCGCTCGGCAACGTCGCCGAGGTTGCCGCGGGCCACTCGCACACATGCGCGCGGCTCGCGGACAACACTGTCCGCTGCTGGGGCGACAACGGTTCCGGCCAGCTGGGGAACGGGAACATGACGAGCAGTCCCGAGCCCGTGCCTGTAACGGCCCTCGGCAACGTCGCTGAGGTTGCCGCGGGCGGCGCGCACACCTGCGCTCGGCTCGCGGACGACACCGTCCGGTGCTGGGGCGCCAACATCTCCGGCCAGCTCGGCAACGCGAGTTGGCCAAACAGTGCGACGCCGGTGCCGGTGACCGGCCTGGGCAACGTCGCCGAGATTGCCGCGGGCGGCGCGCACACCTGCGCGCGACTCGCGGACACCAGTGTCCGGTGCTGGGGCTGGAACGCTTACAGCCAGCTCGGAAACGGGAGCGTGGTCGACAGTGCGACCCCGGTGACCGTCATGGGACTCGGACCGTGATGCTGCGCGGCGGCGCCCGGTTCGGGTGTAGCGTTCCGTCCGGGGATGATCGTCGCCTGGACTCCGCAACGTGGCAGATCTCTTCGCGCCGACCGCGACGCGTTTGTGCGACGTGCCTTGCTCGTGGGATTCGCCTTCGCGGCGGTATCGTGCGCGCGTCCCGCGTCCGGCGTGATGATTGTCGTCCACTCGGACCTGCCCGTCGCCGAGTTGGCGCAGGTACGGATGGAGCTGCGTCTCGGCGGCGCGGCGGGTACCGAGTTTCACAATGCGCCGCACCCGCGTGCCCCGAGTCCATCAGACGGCGACGACGTCGTAGGCACGCAGGCCGTGACCGCACCGGAGCCGTTCCGCAGCCAGCGGCTATGGGTCCGAGTCACGCCGTCGCCGAGCGGGACGTTCAGTCAGGATGCGCTGGTCACGTTCGTGGAGGGGCGAGTGCTCCGCCTGGACCTCTATTTGACAGACGCTTGCCGCACTCGCACCACGCCGTGTCCGGAGGGAAGCGCGTGTGGCCGCGACGGCGCGTGCGTGAGCCTCGTCTCGTTGCCGACGTACGGAGTTGGTGGGATCGACGCGTCGGCGCTGCCGGACGACCGTGACACCAACTTGGATTCGAGCGGAGCGGATGTCATTCGCACAGACGACAGCAGCTGCGCCACAGACACAGCGCGGCAATGCACGCCGGGCATGACGCAAGCGTGCAGCGGATGCGGCTCGCGGACGTGCACCACCGCTTGCCAGTGGCCCGTCGGGTGCCCTGGTTGTTCGGGAGTCGGCGCGTGCACGCCAATTTCAGTGTGCGGCTCGTCGTGCGCGGCTTCGCATCACGTGACGTCGGCAGCGTTCAGTTCTGGTTGCCCGGGCGCTTGCTGCGGCAACAACCAGGTGACATGCGCGCCGAACTGCGGGGCGGCGTTCTTCTCGTGCGGCGTCACGTGCCCGAGCGGATACGCTCCCGCGTCAACGGCATTCAGCAGCGCGTGCCCAGGCAGCGTCGGCTCGCCGAATTCGACGACGTGCATGCTGATGTAGTCGGGGGGCTTGATGTCAGGTCCGTGAGACGGGGGGGAGCGCGCGCGTGCGTTGTGCGGACACCAACCTCGGAGTAGCCACTCGACGGCCCGGCACAAGGAAACCGTCGCTACCCGACCTCGATCCCCAACGCGCGCCGACACCGGAAGTACGCCTCCGACGTCGCATACAGCGCCAACTCTCTGAACGCGCGGCGCCGCGATTCTGGATCCTCGCGTTCGCTTTCGATCAGCCGGCGGGCGACCTCGATCGATCCACTCAGCAGCATGCCGGCGCGATCCGCGCTCGCGGCAGCAGAGAGGCGCCATGCACCGACGCTCACACCCTCGCCCGGCCCGAGTCCGAGTCGGATCTCGCGCCGGAGCTGGCGAAGCGCGGGCGCGTGCGACTGCAACTCCGCGGCGAGCCGCGCGACCGCCGTGTCGTCCGACGCGCCGGCGGTCGTGACCTGCAACGGGACGCCGGCGAGCGACGCGGCAGCCTCGACACTGGCTCGAAGCCGATCGGAGTCGGAGACGAGCAGCAGCGCCGCGTATTCGTCCCGAAACCACATCGCGCAGCGCCCCGCGATGAACGCCGCCTCCGCCAGCGGCCGCTCACCAATTCCATTCCCGCCCACGACGTACGCCGGCGGATCCGTGCCCAGCGGTTCGAGAATGCCCGCACGGCGCGGATCGACGAACGCCAGCGGCATCGCGCGCACTCCCAACGCGCGAAGTGCGACGCCCATCAACCGAACGAGTCGCACGCGACTGCTCGACTCGTCCTGGAGCCGATCATGGGACAGGCCAACGGTGTCGAGCGGCTGCGCATGGATCTTTCGCAGCGCCGGGAGCAAGCAGGCGAGCGCCCGACCCACGAACGGCTCGGTCGAGGGATGCGCAACGTCGTCGCCGAATCGTTCGTCATCCAACCGGGCTCGTGGCGAGCCAGTCGGCGCCGACGCCACGCTCGCGAGCGCGGCGACATCGGGGGGTACGTCGGAACCGAGAACGCACGTCGCGACGGTCGCGACGCACCACGCCTTGTCCTTCTCGTGACGTTGCTCGTGCAGCGAGCAAAGGGTCGCGAGCGCCTCTCCCGACACATGGTCGAGCGCGAGGACCCTTCGCCATTCGTCCAGCGCACCGTCGACGTCGCCCTGCTCGCGCAGCAGCCGCGCGAACACCGTGTGTGCGCGCGCGTCGTTCGGGCGGAGACGCAGCGCCGCTCGATACGCCTCGATGGCTCCAGCGGCGTCGTTCAGGTGGTCGTGCGTGATCGCCGCGAGAAGCCGGCAGAGGTCGAACGCTCGGTCCGTGTGACCGGCGCGCCGCAGGACGTCGATTGCAGATGCGGTGACGGCCGCCAGCTGTTGATAGTCGTTCGCGGCGCGGAGCGTGTCGCGGAGGCCGAGAAACGGCGCCAGATCTGGTGGAGAACGTTGCAATGCCCCGAGGCACGCATCCAGCGCGACCGGCGTCGACGCGACGGGCGGCACGTCGACGTGCGGAGTGGATTGTGACGCGACGGGCAAGACGTCCGTTTCGTCGAGCGTCATGGTCGAACGCGGGCGGACGGGCGTAGCGGTTGGGTTTGCTTCGGTGGCCGCGTCGTCAAACGCCTCCGCCGAGTCGAAGGGCGGGTGAAGTTCGTCAGCGTCGGGCGGTAGGTCGACAAGATCCGTGTCGTCGACGGCATTGGCGTCATCGGGAATAGACGAGACGTGGCAATCCGCCAGAGACTTCCGACCCGCTGATGCGCGCGCGACCTCGCACTCCAACAGCGCCGAGAGAAATGCCCGCATCGTGGGCAGACGGTAGTCACGGTCGCGCTGCATCGCGTGCTGAACACACGCGACAACGTCACGGGGAGCGCGGGGCACGAGCGACTCGAGCGGCTCCGGATCCGACGACAGGAGCTTGAACAACACGATGTTGTAGTTGTCGCCGTCGTACGGAACGCGTCCGGAGAGCGCCTCGTACAGTACGGCGCCCATCGACCAGATGTCCGTGCGGGCATCGAGGGTTCGTTCCCCGCGCGCCTGTTCGGGCGACATGTAGTTCGGCGTGCCGATGACGGAACCCGTCCGCGTGCGGTGCTCGCGATCGACGGTGTCGAGAGCCTTCGAGATCCCGAAATCGATGAGCTTCGGCACGACGCCTTCCATCGTGCGTGCAAGGAATATGTTCCCCGGCGTCACGTCTCGGTGAACGACGCCGTGTGAGTGCGCGGCTGCCAGTGCGCCCATCACAGGCACGACGAGATCCAGCGCATCCCACGCATCGAGGCGTTTCTCGCGTGCGATGCGCGTCGCGAGGTCCTCGCCTTCGAGGAACTCTTGCACGATGAAGAATGAGCCGTCGCTCAGCTCCTGGCCGAGATCGAGCACCTCGACGATGTTGGGGTGCGCGAGCCGCGTGGCGATGCGCGCCTCTTGCATGAAGCGGCGAAGCGCGCTCGGGTTTTTCGATACGTTCGGGTGCAGAATCTTGATCGCGACGCGACGTCCGGTCCACGTGTTCTCCGCCTCGTACACGGCAGCGAACCCGCCAGCCCCGAGGAGCCGCGCGAGGCGATACTTGCTGCCGAGCATCTCGCCGGTGCGGGACTGCAGAAGTTGGTGAAGATCTGGCATCTGCGTGCGGAGCGACGCCGGGGCGCGTCGCCAGAGCATCCGTCGGGCGCGAGATGCACGTCAATCGCTACTCGCGCCGTACGGATCTCCGCAGAACGCGGTCAGCGTCCAATTACGGCGCCGCAAGGTTCAGATGCAGCGGTCCGGCGGCTGCATCGGTGGCGGAACAACGACCTCGCTCGGAACGACGTCGCTCGACCTGCACGTGCCGTCATCGCCGCACGTCAGCGACTGCCCACGCTGCCGGCCGAGCACCTCACACGAACGGCTGAGCGTGCAGGAGGCTTGGGTTGCGGGGCACGGGTGCGATGTCGATGCGACGCCGACAACGCCGCACGCCGCCATCAGCCGGATCGAGATGCCTGCGAGCGCGCCGCGGACTGGCGCCGCTCGGAGCACACGTCGGTGGTCGGGATTCAGTTCGTCTTCGAGCACGAACGTGATCATGCGCGCGGCCATCGCCGCCGATTCGCGAGCGGGATCTGCAAGGATTCCAATCGTCGCGGGCAAGCGGAGCTGTGCCGGCGCGCACCCGCGGGTCCAGAGGAATTCGCAGTTGCCGCTCCGCGGTGCCGGCGATACGCCATCCCAGTCGTAGTCGCAGCGCAGCGTCAGGTTGCGCACGGCGGTAACAGGAGAATCGGTATCAACCGCAAGCAGGATCTCCGTTCGGACGGTCGAGCACCCGCCCGAGACTGCGGCGATCGCGACCAGCAGCTGCGCCGAACTTCGGCGGCGATGCGACACGGCGCCACCGCGATCCGTGGGCAAGAGTCTAGAAGCCGATTCGCGTCGAGGGCGCCCGATACCTTGCCTGGCGATGCCGTGCGCGAACCACATGTGTTCAACGTCCAATCGGGCCTGCACACACCATCACGGAACCGCAATTCGGGGCGACTTCCCGCGAAGAAACGATCACCACGACGAAGGCGGCGGCGACGCCGAGGGCCGCAGCGATGCCCCCGATCGCGACGGGCACCACCCAGCCGCTGCGCGCCGGCGCGGTGGAGGCCAACTGTGCGTCGACTCGAACGAGTCCCGGCGACTGGATCCGCACGACGCGGTGAAACGGTTGATGGCCGGTCGCAGCGATGTCGACGACGTGGTCGCCCAACGATGCATCGACCTCGACCGCGCCCGTTCCTGCGACACGGCCATCGATCGAGACGATCGCGATCGGAACGGACGGTTCGACTCGCAGGCGTCCGTCGCTGCGCGCCAGCGTGAGGTGGTCGTCGAGACGAGTTTGAGCGCCGCTGGCGAGACGTACTTCCCTTCGCACGGGCACGTATCCGGCCGCGCGGAGTTCGACGACGTGAACGCCTGGGTCGAGCGTAATTCGGCCGCCGGTCGCAGACTCCGGTCGTCCGTCGATCGTCACCGATGCGTCGCTCGGAATGACCGCGAGCACGACGTCGACCAGTGACGCGCGAAGCGACACGATCGCCTCACGTATTTCGCGCGCGCCCGCGCTCCCGGCCGCATCACCGCCGGGAAGCGCGAGGTACCTCTCGAACGCGTCGATCGCGGCGCGGTTGCGGCCCATGGCCCGGTACGCGAGCCCGAGATTGTGCAGCACGACCGGCAGCGGCCTAGCGCGATACGACGCCTCGAACGCGGCAGCAGCGTCGGCGTAGCGCCCCTCGTCCGCCGCCGCGACGCCTCGGTCAAAGGCTGCGCGAGCTGCGACCGCCGAGTCCTGCGCGTTGGATGAGCGCGGCGTGAGCATCGTTGCCGCGACGCCGAGGACAAGCACGAGCACGCGCGTCGCGGTAATCGTCGCTGTTCCGCGAATCACGCGGATGACGATAGCCCAACGCCCTGACGTGCGTCGAACGCCTTCGAGGCGCGCAGCCGCTACACGCGCGGCGCTACCAGCGAACAACGATGCGCCCGGGACTCCCCGCCGTGACTCCCGCCGTGGTCGCAGTGCCGCCGAGCGCGGTCGGTGCACGATACTCGCTGTCCGTCACACCGCCCGGTGTTTGCCCGGATGCCGACTGGCCGCCGTTGCCCGTCGACGTGCCGCCGAGTCCGGGTGAACCGTGCTCCGTGCCACTACTCAGAAACGCCGCGCCGCCGCCTCCGCCACCTCCGCCTCCGCCGCGTCCGGGCGCGCCCGCCGTGCCCCAACCTCCGGGCGCGCCACCAAGTCCGCTGCCACTGCCACCGCCGCCTCCAGCGCCTGCGACTCCGCCGGCGGCAAACGTCGCCCCGCCACCGCCGCCGCCGCCCGCAGCAGAAACGATCACAGTCCCGCCGCGGACGAGTTGCGTCGCACCACCGCCACCGCCACCACCGCCGCCCGCGACTGGATCGCCCTCGCCCCAGCCGCCCCAGCCCCCGCCGTTCTGGCCTGCGCCACCGGCGTTCGGCGCAGCACCGGCTGATCCGCCCCCTCCGATCGCGACAATGATCGCCTCCCCCGGTACGACCGAAATATCGCTCCCGACGAAACCGCCGCCCCCACCGGCGCCGCCCGAGCGCCCGCCGCCGCCAGCACCACCGCCGCCGCCCCACGCGCGGACCGTCAATCGAGTGCACCCGGCCGGCACAACGACTGCCTGCGGAATGCCCGTCAAAATGAACTCGGCTCGCCCAGGGACGCACGCACCGCCCGCGACCTCGCCGCGATCTCCGACGATATCGCGTGCGGCGTCGCCGGTACCGACGTCAAGACGGGCGTCGGTCGCAGCGTCGAGCGCGTTCACGGCCCCGCCGTCTGGCACGAACTCGGGCAGCTCGCGGCGTTCCGCGCTCACGCACGCACCGCCGGGACCACACGTTTCCGTACTGCCGCAAACTACGCCACGGCAGCGATTCAACAGAAACAGGTCCAGGCGCAGTACCTGCTCCGCGACAAACGTCACGAGCGCGGTCTGGGAAACCAAGTCTCGCTGCCCGGGATCTCGCGCGGTGACGCGCACCCACAGTCGCTGCCCGGTCGTCGGTTGCGGCGCTGTGACTGCACGGGTCCCGACGACGTCGGCGCCGTCGGTCGGACTCGGCCGCACCGGATACGGCGCCATGTGAAACGGATTCCCGTCCGCGCCACCGATTCGCAACTCGATCGCGACTTGCGCAAGCGCCGTGCCGAGGTCGGAATGCACGACGATCACCACGCCCGACGCCGGCCGCTGCGCGCAGGCCGACCCACACGCCGCGAGCGCGGCGATCAGGGCTGACACCGTCAATCGGGATGCGCGGAACGTCGCGCGAGCATAGCGGATCGGAAACGCTCGCAACAGAACGCGGATTCGCGGCCGAGAGTCCCGAGGCGCCACGGGCCGCGGCGAAAACAACATCGCGAGCGCGACCGGGGCGCCCACCGTAGAGCGCCTACGGCTTCATCCAGCGCGAGATGTGGAACCACTTCTCGAGCGTCCGCAGCGCGCCGAGCATGTCGTTGAGCGTCCGCGGCGGATACGAGACGAGCGTGTCCGATCGCCGGAGGGCGTCGAAGTCGACGTCCGCGATCGTCGGTTCGTGGGCGCGCATCACGTTGATGAACTCCTGGGCGACGATCCCGTACCCGCACGCCGTCGGATGAACGCCGTCAAGCCCGATGAGACCGCCCGCCTTGATCGAACCGCTCGCCTGGATCTCGAGGAAGCGGATCGACAGGTCGGAGATCGGCGCCGGCAGCGCGTAGCTCGGCTTCCCGTGGTTGCGACGTACGGCGAGCCGATCGAGCACGTCGCAAATGTCGACCAGGTGCCAACCGTACTTCTTCGTCTCGCGCCGGATGATTCCGTTGTACTGGTCGATGTACCCGTCGATCGTCTGAGCCTGCGCCTTGAGTAGTTTGGGATCGCGATCCGGGTCGAACTCCTTGTCGTGGATCGAGAAGCGCGTGTAGTAGTCGAAGTACCGATGACCGTCGGGCAGGCGGCCGCGATTCGCCATGACGCCACGAGTGATCGGCGGGATCGTCACGTGAGGCACGGTGGCGACGTAGGTATGCTGCGCGCCAATCGCCGCGACGCGTGCTGCCACGCGCACGAAGTCCTTCTCGAACGCCGCGGGCTTCCACAGCGTTCGATCCGAACCCGGACCGGGCGGGTCGTCGTCAGTCTCACGCACCTCGAGTTCCACGACGGTGCGGAGACAGTTGTTCGCGCCGAGCCAGAGCACGAGGTGATCGATGCCGCCGTCGCGTCTCGCGATTCGCTCGGCGATGCTGACCTGCGTGTCAGCACCGCGCACCGCGTCGCGAGATGGGTTCAACACGTTGAGCGCCGTCCGGTACCGCGGCGCGGAAGGTGGTCGGAACCAGTTGTCCTTCGTGTCCGCGCTCTTCGCGGCGCACATCGCCGCGTCGATGTCCAACGCGTCGCCGGCCTCGAAGCCCCAGACCGCGAGGTTGTGATAGTCGACCTTGGCGGTCGGTTGCGCCCCTTTCCCGCGCTCCCAGTAATCCTCGACCTCGTCGATGCAGTCCGTGATCGTGTGCACCGCACGAATCCACTCGAACGTGCTCAAGTCCGCGCCGTAGGTTTCCTCGAGACGGCGTGCGAGCCATTCGATGCTGCACGGCAGGCCGCCCTTGCCGCGAAAGTCGGGCTGGCGGAACTGGTCGATGCCCAGGCCCAGCGCGCGGGCGATGATCGCCGGGAACGACTGCTCGGTGTTCGTGATCGCAAGCGAATGAAACCCCTGCGTGAGACTGTCACCGATCGCGACGAGCTTTGCCATTGCGTCCGCCACCTCCCGCGCTGCATCGACGGTGCCGGGCTGGTGCGCGACGACCGCGAGAACGCGGGATGGATTGTCGCACGGTCACGTGCGCGTGTATTCGTCCGCGACCGTGTTCGCCTGGTCGCCCAGCGACGCGCGAAGCTTGTCCTCGGCGAGCGCGAGGTGCCGCTTCACCGTCGCGAGACTCTTGCCGAACGCCGCCGCGACCTCCTCGAGCGAGAGCCCTTCACCGTGGCGGAGTTCGAACACGATCTGGTGGTCGACCGGCAGTTCGTGAAGCGCCGCGAGGACTCGCGTCCGCCGGTCGAGGCGGCTCGAAATCGTCGGGCCGAGGTCGAGCGCCGTGTGAACCTCGCTGTTGAACTCCGCGGTCGGCCGGTGCTTCCCGTAGTATTTCAGAACTTGGTTTCGAGCGATCCCCCAGAGGTACGCCCGGTCCGCGCCGGTGATGCGGGCGCGACCCTCGACGAACCCGAGCATCGTCGACTGGACCAGATCGACCACGTCGGACAAGGGCACTTTCGAGCGGAAGAAGCGACGCAACTTCGGCCACTCGTCGCGTATCAGTTGTTCGAGCACTTCGTTTCGTGGATCGATCATTGCGGCCTCCGACCGTGATGTCCTTCGAGCGACCGGAAACGGCTCACGGAGCTCGCTCTGGGCCACGATTGCCTTCCAACGAGCCGCCGAACTCGCCAAACGGGCCACCGCGGGCCGAGAATTCGCCGACGACGCGCGCTCCGGAAAACGAAAAGTGGAAGTGGTACGCCCGGTCTCCCATGACTGAATCAACGTAGAGGTGGCAGTCCTCCGCCAAGCGCGCACGCACGTCGGTGAGATCGGTAGGGTGGTCGTCACCTCGCCGGGACATTCCCGATCCGATCTTCGTGATTCGGACGCTCGGCGCGCCGGCATCCGTCCGCCCGACGACGAGCGCGTATCGACCGTGACGGACGACACGCTCATCATCGTCCGCGATGCGGTCGGTCCGAAAGTCGAACGTCCCAAGCATGACGGGACAAGCATCAACGCCCAACGAGATCGGCACGTCGGCATCTGGGCCCAGCGGATCCCGGCTCGCGTCGGGAGTCGGCGCGACTCCGGGCGCGGGAGTGCCGGCGGCGGCGTCACCGTGCGGCGATTCGGTGTCGATCGGTCGCCGCGCGGGCGCGGGCTGCCCGAGCCCATCTACGAACAATCGGACGGGCCGGAGCAGCCTGTGAAGATACGATTCCTCGTGCGCCGGGAAATACCCAGTCGCGATGAGCGCGAGGACTGCCGCGAGGACGGCCATCCAGAGGACGGCCACGCGCGTCGGATTTCTCTTCGCGCCGGAGACCCTTCTTAGGAGCGGCGCCATGGTCCGATATCGGCGCGACGTATCCGGAGAAGTCGCCTTCCGCAACGCCGACCAGAGCCCACGCGGCATGCCGTATGGACGGATCTCCCCGGGCGGACCCGGCCGGCCCGTGATGGCCTCCACCAGGGACACGGCGAACGAAAACTGATCGCTCCGCCGCCCGGCCTGACCGACGCGCGCTTCCGGCGCCATGTACGCATCCGTGCCGGCCACCGCGGTCGGCGTGTGCTGTCCCGTCGAGCCGTCCAACGACGCCGGTACCGCGAACGCGAAGTCGATCACCCGCACCGCACCGTCGTCGCCGACGATGAAGTTGTCCGGCTTGAAGTCACGGTGGACGACGTTCCGAGAGTGCGCAGCCGCGAGGCCGCTCCCGGCGGCGTGAAATGCGGCGAGGATCTCGTCGAGCTGCCGCGTCCGCTCGTTCAACCATGCACGGCCGTTCTTGCCGGCGATCAGCCGCATCGAAACGACGCGGACGCGGAACGGCCTCCCGTCAAACGTGGCGTCGACATCTTCCGCGTCGAAGACCGGAACGATGTTCGGGTGATCGAGCTTCGCGAGCGCCTGCGCTTCGGTCACCATCGACCGGTCGACCGTTGCCGTTCCGAGTTTCAGCGCCACCTCGCGGTCGAGTCGGAGATCCACCGCCGCGACCACGATGCCCGTCGCGCCGCGACCGAGGAAGTCTCGGATTCGGTACCGGCCCGCGATGGTCGGGCTCGGTCGTATCTTCGCGGCCGACCTGAGCAGGTCGATGCCGATCGCACTCTCGAGTTCGGACATCGCGTCCACGCGAGTACAGGATATCGCAGCGCCGCGCCGTCCGGGCTCGAACTGCCGCTCGAGTTGCGAGGGTGAACTCACGGCGAACGCCACCGTCGAAGCCGTGGTATCAGAGGCGGATGATCGAAGCGGTGATGATCGACGGCTTCGGCTGGTTCGACGAGGCCGACTATCGCAGGAGTTGGCTGTTCTTTGATGACGTCTACTACGTCTTGCCGGCGGAAACGCGCGGACCGGTCTTCTACCCGCCGCAGCTCCAGAACCGCCCGGACTTCCGCCTCGCGCGAACCGAGACGGGTTCCCGGGACGCTGAGATCATCGCCCGCGCCGCCGATATCGATGTTTCCGACGAGGAGCTTCGTTCGAACATCGACGACGTGCCGGCGCGTGACGCGCGCTACGCGGCGATGGTTGTTTCGTCCGACGCAGAACTAGACGAGTCAGTTCGCGAGCGCGCGAGGGCGCAGCCATCGTTCGCGATCGCGTACCTCGCGAACAAGCTACTCTATGTCGCGGCCCGTGACGGACGCGTCCCAATCGTCGGGCGCAGATACGCGTCCGAAATCCTGAAGACGAAACTCGTTCGGCGTACGGCGCCTGCGCCCGCCACAACTCCACCCGCCGCGTTTTCGACCGGTGACGGATCGTCGGCAGCCAGCCTCGCTGCAGGTCTGTCGCTCGCGTTCGTCGACGATGCCCGGCTCCGGTCGGTTGAATTTGAGAAGTTGGTTCGCTTCAAAGCCAGCCACCGCGGCTTGCTCGGCAGGCACCAGATCCATCTGGTTCAAACCGCTCAAGCGTTCCGGTCGATCCCTGATACTCCCGACCTCGATGACCGTGTGCGCGCCCTTCGCGCGGAGGCGCTCGGCCGGCGGGCCGAGCTGGACCTCGAGGCCGAGAGCGCGTGGAGGACTGCGGGCTTCGAGATTGCCGCGAAGGCCGCCGAGACCGCGCTCGCCGGTGCGGTGAGCGCGATCGTTGTGCTTCGCTCGGGGAACATCGGCCAGATCCTCGTCGGGGCCGCGACGGCCGCGCTAGCTGGCGCCGGGATCGCCGCTGCGAAGGCAATCTCGACGGTCGGCGCGGCCGATCTACGGGCGCGAACCGATCACTTCGCGTACGTCTTCGAGCTTGCGTCTCGCGGCGTCGATCCGCGCGCGTAGCGGCTGCCCGGCACGACTCGACCGCTAGTGACGGAACTCCCAGTGCCATGTCGCTGCCGGGCGCTCTCTCGCGTGGAGCAGGACGTCGAAGTCGAGAGCACGGTCATTCTGCATCGTCGGCATCGTGAAGCGAAGCCGGATGGTGCGTACCGTTCCTACCGGCGCCGGCCCGTTTGCGACAAGCTCTGCGCGAACCTGGCCGGGCCCGTGAACCGCGACCTCCGTACCGGCGGGGCTGCCAACCACCGTCCTCTGGCCGCTGAGGTCGCCCGCAACGCCCCAAAGTTGGCGATGAACGATCTCGCACGCGACCGGCGATGCGTGCTCGTCGAGCCGCAGTTCGAACGCCATGTCCTGTCGAGCGAAGTAGACAACGCGCTCTTCGCAGTGACGGAGATAAAGTGCGATCGCGGCCGAATATTTCGCGGTCGCCGCGTCCTCAGCGTTGGGCGTCGCCGTCACGACAATTGCATTGATGTCGTAGCGAATTTGATCGATTCGCGGAACCAGGATGTGGAGCAGGTCCATCCGCGAGGCTCGCCGGATCGCGGTTCCGGCGCGGAACGGTACCCACCGGTCGGTCGCAGACTTGCCGATCACGAAGGGCCGCTCGGCAGTCCTGAACTTCATCGCCACAACGGGCCCCCACTCCGTGACGAGCCTCGTGCACATCGCGCCCGGAAAGACTCCGCCGTCGAACCAGCTCGCTACCTGCGCGAGCCACTGTGAGAAGTCGGCGGAATCGTCGAAGGGCACGACCTCGTGGCGGTTTTCGTTGAGTCCGACGATCCACATGACGTCCGCACCACCCGCACGGTTCGCGAGGCCAGCGAGCTGCGTCGCTCCATCCGAAGGTTCGGGCCATACGCTCTTGCACTCGACGAGATCGTCCTCGACCCGCAGTCTCTGGCGGACCACACGATCCACGATCTCGGAAACGGCCAACTCGAGCCGCTGTCGTTCGAACGAGGTGCCCATGTTCAAGCGTAGCTCCGCGTCGAGTCGTCGGCCACGGCGTCAACTCGTCAACGCGCGTCCACGTCAATCGCCGGTACATCGTGCCGGTCCGAATGCTCGTCATGCGCTGATCGCACTACGTCGCACGAACCAGCCGCGAACCGTTCGCCGCCCAACGTAACCGCACCACGACCCGACGCCCGTCGAGTACCTCGAGGACGCCGGCCGGCGTTACGCGGAACGTCGGAGTTCCGCGGCGCAATCCGCCACCGTACACCGACAACGTGCGGCGACAGCCGAGCACGGCGATCAAGTCGAAGCCCGTGCCCCGGTCCATCGCCGTATGGTGCTCGACGATCCACGGAAGCAGAGTTCGTCCGGCGAGCACGATAGCGTTCCCGAGGGTGCCGTTGTGGTTCACGCTGACCGGCTCGCGGGCGACGACGGTGCTGCACCAGCGTCCGCCGACGTCGAGCGCCGCGACGTACACGGGCGTCATCGGACCACCGTTCTCGCCGGGCATGACGTGCAGCAATCGATCGGTTCTACCATCGCCGTCGAGATCGCCGACGCGATCATCAGAGTCGATCTCCGCTCCGGCGACGATCGCACGTGCGGCGGTCGGATGCCGCCCAGGACGGACAACGTCGTCGTCGTCTGCCTGCGCCGCGGCGGTCGCTCCGATGAGCATGAGTACCGCGAACACCGCGATCGCGACGAGGAGCAGGCCCCTACGGAGCGATTCGCCGCGGCACGCGCGCGACAGAATCAGTACGGGGACCATCGCGCCGCCTCCCGTCGCACGCCCGCCGTCGGCGCGAGAATCTCGTGTCGAACCTGGATCTCTTCGGGCGCGATCCCGTCTGCGCGCAGCATCAATCCCGAGAACTCGAAGTCGTCGATGTCGCCCGGCGTCGGGCCTGGGCCGGAGACGACGCACACTTGGTGCGGACCGGCTTCGAGCGTCACCGAGTACGACGTCGAGATCGCGGTCGCGGATGACGCACCGTAGTTCTGCCGCAACACCATCGGCAGCATCACCGAGTGGTCGTCGATCTGCATGCGGTTGCCAGCCTCCTCGGTGTTGCGCAGCCCCTGGACCGCGACGACCGCGTTCGCCGCGCGGGGCAGATGGACGAGCGCGCAGTACGACGGCCCGCGTGCGCCGTCCGCGTCGAACGATTGCGCGCTGAAGCTGTTGTCGCCCAGGTGAACGGGCCCGCGTGTGAGCGCGACCCAACGTTCGGCGGGCGGTTGCGCGATGACGAGCTGCGGGCGCGCGGCTGCGCAAGACGCGAGCGCGATCGATGTCGAGAGTGCGAGGGATGGGATGAGTTTCATGGGCGACCTCCGTGCGAACGACCTGCGAAGAGGCAGTGCGAGGCGCGTGCCGCGGGAGCGCGACGCTGGCGGGAGACACCGGCCGAAGCGGGTTCGAACGGTCACCGGTTCGGTGCTCGAAACGACGATGGAAATCGCCCGGCGCTGGCTGGCGTGGCAGCCTGGTCAGAATTGTGCCCACGCGATCGTTGGTTCGCGGCGGCGATCGGCGCCGCGTCGCCGGAACCACCGAACCGTGTCATCCGCGACGCGCGTCGACACGCCGATGCCCGACCGGTCACGGCGCGACGGTCGGCCCGAACCGCGGCATCGATGGGGGGCACGACGGCAAGAACCAGTACGCCGGAATGAACGCATACCCCTCCTCGCCCGTGACCGTGAGTCGGATTCGGTAGATCTGTGTTTGTGCCCGGCGGATCGTGCCGACGCTCAAGATCTCGAAGTCGGTGCCTGGGGGGAGGTTCGGGCCGTCACGGTCGAATGTCTCGTTCGGCCGAAAGTGGAAGTGATCGCCCGACCGCCCGAAGCAGCGAGCGGCGGCGGACGCCGGGACGACAGCCGGCGCGTTCGGTGCGTGCGGTGGAGTCGTCGATGGCGGCGCTGTCGGCACGGGAGTGGTGCGAACGTCGGACTCGAGGAGCGGCGCGATGACCTTCGCCGCGAGCGAGAGACCACCGACGGCGACGAAAGTGAGCACCGCGATGCGCGGAGCCGTCCAGCCGCGCTTCGACGGTGCCGTTCTGGGCGCCGCAGGATCGGCCGCGCCAGCGCCGGGCACCGGCGCCGCATTCGGATGATAGACGGGCGAGGCTGGCGATGGACGCGCGAACTCAGTCGGGTCGTGTGCGTCTGCACGCGGCGGCGCTCCCGGAATGCGCACGGTCGGTGCCATCGCGGGCGGCAACGCGTACCGCGGTTCCGGGCTCCCACGGCGCACCGTCTCCGCGGCATCGTCGACGGCCACGCCGGGGCCGCGTAGTGCGAGCACGTCCGGACCACCGACGGCGGCGCCCGCATTCGGAACTCCGGTGCGTAGCAGCGGGAGTAGCTCCGAGCGCAGCTCTGCGGCGCTCCGTGGTCGACGCTCGGGGTTCTTCTCGAGGAGGCGGTCGATCACTGCGGCGAGATCGATCGAGATCGATGGCTCGGCTTCGCGCACCGGCGGAGACGAGCGGTCACTGGCAACCTCGTGCAGGATCGACGGGACGTTTCCCGCAAATGGCCGCCGGCCGGCGAGGCACTCGAACAGGATCACGCCGACGGACCAGAGATCGCTCGCGCGCGACGCGTCCTTCGTGCTGAGAATCTGCTCGGGAGACATGTACGCAGGCGTGCCCATCATCACGCCGCTGGCGGTGGCCACGTCGTCGAACAGCGCCTTGGCGAGACCGAAGTCGAGGATCTTCACGAGCGGCGCAGCCGGATCGCCAGCGAGGAAGATGTTGGCCGGCTTCAGATCGCGATGGATCAATCCGTGCTTGTGAAGCGCGTCGAGCGCCGAGAGCAATGGATCGAAGATCTGCGCGAGTCGTACTCCCGTGATCCTGCCGTGCATTCGCAGCGCGTCCTCGACCGTGACTCCCTCGAGAAGTTCCATCACGATGAAGAACGACCCGTCGTCGTCGCGGCCGGCGTCGGACACATCGACGATGTTCGGGTGCCGCACCTCGTTCGGTGCGCGTGCCTCGCGAATCAGACGCGAAATTCGGTCGCTCTCGCGATGCGACTCGATCGGCACGACCTTGAGCGCGACCCGGCGGTTCGTCACGAGGTGGACCGCCTCGTACACCTTGCCCATCGCGCCCTGGCCGAGCAGGCTCTCCAGCCGGTATCGCCCTGCCACGATTCGGCCGGTGTCGGTCATCGATTCCCCCCGCAAGTCCGGCGGTGAGCGTAGCGGCGATGTCCGCGCGCCGTCCATCGGGAAGCCCGCCACGGGCGCGTAGTGCCGTTCGAACCTGACGATCGCGTGCAAAACGTCGATCGAGCGAGACGCGGTGTACAGGTCATCGTGCGCGGCGGCTCACCGCGCGTTCTCCCACGCGAACGAGCACGGTCTTCTCCTCAATCCACTCCAGCGCGATTCGCGGCGAACTCAGCGACTCGGCGCGCAGTTCGCCGTCGTGCGACTCCGTGCAGAGGATGCTCTCCCCAACGTCGCGACTGACGGCGAACAGCACCGGCTCCCGCACAAGCTGATACGCCTTGCGATCGGCAGTCAGTGTCCAGCCGCGCTCACGCGCCTTCGAGATCACTTCGTCCTGCGTCACGCCTTGGCTCCCCTCGCCACGCACATGCTGGCCAAAACACGCGAACGATAGACCAACGAGAAGGGCGCGTGAAGACGACCGAGCGGGCGAGTCGACGCAATCGCACGCCGGTCATGCGCGCGATTCGGCCCACAACTATCCGCGAAACTCGATCTCGGCCGGCGAATGGTCGCTCACGCCGAGACGCGCGCGGTCCGCCGATCCAGCGCGCGACCCACCGGGTCTCCGGCCGTTCGGCCGCGTCGCCGTCCGTCACGCCGGTGCGACGAGCGACACCGCCACCGCGGACGCGCCGCGCTCGGGCGTGCCGTCCATTGCGAACCCGATCGTTCCGACGAATCCGCGGAACCACCCCTCGAGAACCTCCTCGCTCCACGCACCGCTATCATCCGCGAACGAGCGCGACGCGATCCGCGTCTGAGCCAGCACCGAGTCCACGGCGACGACGCGGTCCTCGACGATCCCCACCATCATCGCATCGAACGGCAGCTCGACTCGACGCGGCTGCCACGGCCCTCGGACGGACGCGACCCATGCCTCGGCGGAGCGCGGCGTTGTCACACGCTGCGGACGACCGTCGGCGTCGTACGCACCCGGGCGCGCGCCGGTGAGCGCCGCCACGCGGCCCGTCGCGGGATCGATGAACGCACGCGAGCACGCCGCTCCAACCTGCCCGACGTGCGACCATTCGCCCGAGCGCGCGAGCACCCGGCCGTCGGCGAGCACGGCAACGGGTCGCTCATCGACCCGCGCGAGGTCATACGCGGGCAGCGCAACGGGTCGCCGGCTCTTGCCGGTGGGCAGGTGACACTCGACCAGCGCCTTCGACGTCGCAAATACGACCATGTCCGCATCGATGTCGACGAGACCATTGCTGTACCGAGGAATGCGCGTGTCGAACACCGCACGGCGCTCAAGCGTGCTCGCGTCGTGCAGGAAGACCTTCGAGTCGCCGACGAAGTACACGGCGTTCGGAACGTGCGCGGCTCGCGCAAACGCGCGGATCGGGGTTCGTGTGCGCACGCGCGCGAGTTCACGGCCCGTCGCCGAATCCAGGCGTCGGACCGACAGCGCCGGGAACGCGACGCCCCATCCGTCGGCGAGCAGAATCGTGCCGTCGCCGACGTCGAGCGCAATCGCACCCGCGCGATTTCCCGGCGCATCGATCGTCCATCGGCGGGTCCAGTCCATGCGATCGCCTCGGCACGCTACGGCGACGCCGTTCATCGTGCCAGAGGCGCCGCGGTTTGACCCTCCCGCTCTCGCCCACCGGCGTAAACTCGCCTCCCCCCCGCCGATGCTCCCGTCCACTCGCTCCATCCTCGCGGTGCTCCCGCGGCCGCGCTTGCTCGAACTCGCGCGGACGTTCGCGGTGACGGTCGCGCCCGAGGCCGCGCGCGATGCGCATGCGGACGCACTCGTCGCGTCGGGGCAGGTGCACTTCCGTGAGCTGCTCGCCGCGCTCGCCCGCGAGGAACTCAAGGCCGCGTGTCGCAGCCACGGGCTCGATGACTCCGGTCGCGCGCGTGCCGCCCTCGCCGCGCGGTTGCTCCAGGCCCACGGCGCGTCCGAGAGCGCACCGCCCGCTCCCCTGTTCGCCGCGCACGAGATCCCGCGGTACGCGCCGCGTCGTGGCGACATCGTGCAAGTCCGTCACCGCCAGTGGCTCGTCGAGAACGTCGTTGCGCCGCCGGCGGTGGGCCACGCGACGCTCGTCGAACTCGTGTGTCTCGACGACGACAACCAGGGCGTTCGCGCCGACGTGCTCTGGGAACTCGAACTCGGCGCGCGCGTGCGGCAGCCCGAGGCGCACGGCCTGGGCTCGATCGACCACATCGATCCGCCGCGACACTTCGCCGCGTACCTGCACGCGCTCAAGTGGAACGCCGTCACCGCGACCGATGCGAAGTTGTTCCAGGCTCCGTTTCGCGCGGGGATCAAGGTGATGAACCACCAGCTCACTCCCCTGCGCAAAGCCCTCGCGTTGCCGCGCGCGAACGTGTTCATCGCCGACGACGTGGGCCTGGGCAAGACGATCGAGGCCGGGCTCATCGCGCAGGAGCTGCTGCTGCGTCAGCGCGTGGACTTCATGCTCGTGGTGTGTCCCGCGTCGGTGTGCCTGCAGTGGCGCGACGAGATGCAGAAGCGGTTCGGTCTGCACTTCGAGGTGGTCAATCGCGAGTTCATCGGTCGGCGACGCCGCGAGCGGGGGTTCGGGGTGAATCCGTGGAGCACGCACACGCGCTTCATCGTGTCGCATCCCATCCTGCGCCGCCCCGAGTACCGCGATCCGCTGCTCGCTCGGCTCGAAGGTCGCAAGCAGCGCAGTCTGCTCATTCTCGACGAAGCCCACGTCGCCGCGCCCGCGAGCGCGACGCGGTATGCCGTCGACTCGAAGATCACCGACGTGATCCGCGACATCGCACCGCGCTTCGAGAACCGGTTGTTCCTCTCGGCCACGCCGCACAACGGGCACTCGAACAGCTTTTCTGCGTTGCTCGAACTGCTCGACCCACAGCGGTTCACACGCGGCGTGAAGATCCGCGGTCGCGAGCAGCTCGACGCCGTCATGGTGCGACGCCTCAAGGAAGACCTGCGGCAGCTCGGCGTCGAACAGTTCCCCGTGCGCAAGCTCGTGCGCGTGGAACTCACGCACGCGGGTACGACGTGGACGTCCACCACCACGACGCGCGATCCGCGCACGAAGACCGACACGCCGGGCGCGACGGGCGTGCTCGCGGAAGGACCCGCGGCCGAGTTGCAGCTCGCGGTGATGCTCGCCGAGTACACGCGCCTGATGCGTCCCGGCCGCGGCAGCGGTGGACTGGTGTTCGTGAATCTGCAGAAGCGGTTGCTGTCGAGCGTCGAGGCGTTTTGGAGGACATTGCAGGCGCATGGGAAGCGGGACCTCACCCCGGCTGCTCTGCAGCCGGCCCTGTCCGTTGACGCAGACCTCACCCCGACGGCTCCGCCGTCGACCCTGTCGGTTGACGCAGACCTCACCCCGGCTGCTCTGCAGCCGACCCTGTCCGTTGACGCAGACCTCACCCCGACGGCTCCGCCGTCGACCCTCTCCCTGAAGGGAGAGGGTGGAGAGGGGAGAGAGGAGGATGAGTATGGGGAGGATGATGATGCGGTGGATGAGGCTGACGCGGATCGTGCTGCGACCACTGCGATCGCGGTGCCGAGGGATCGGGCGCGGGGGTTGTTGGATGAGATGATGGGGTTGGCGGCGCGCACTCGCGGGGCGCCGGATGCGAAGGTGAATGCGCTGATCGCTTGGATGCGTGAGAACCAGTGCAAGGCCGTGCGGGTGGGCGGCGTGGCGAAGTTCGCGACGAAGGCGGAGCGGGCGTGGACTGACACGCGCGTGATCGTGTTCACGGAGTACGGGGACACGAAGCGGTACCTCGTCGAGGTCTTGCGCAATGCCATCGACGGCACGGTCGACGGCGACAGTCGCATCATGACGTTTCACGGTGGCATGTCCGACGAGCAGCGCGAGGAAGTGCAGACGGCGTTCAACAGTCCGCCCGAGTCGCACCCCGTGCGCGTGCTGATCGCGACGGGCGCCGCGCGCGAGGGCGTGAACCTGCAAGGCCACTGTGCGGACCTGTTCCATTTCGATGTGCCCTGGAACCCGGCGCGGTTGGAGCAGCGCAACGGGCGCATCGATCGCACGATGCAGTCGGCGCCCGAGGTGCGGTGTCACTACTTCGCGTATCCGCAGCGCAAGGAAGATCTCGTACTCCAGAAGCTCGTGGAGAAGGTCGACGTGATCCAACGCGAGCTGGGGTCCATCGGTTCGGTGTTGCTCGACCGGATGTCCGATGTCATGGGCGCGGGCATCGACGCGGGCACGATCGAGCGGCTCACCGCCGCCGAGTCCGCGGGCGATCGTCGTGCCACGGCAGTGGAGGAACTCGAAGGCCAGCGTGACGAGCTGGACCGGCTGCGCGACGAACTCGAAAAGACTGGCGAGATCCTCGCGCGGTCCGAGAAGGTGATGCAGTTCAATCCCGATCTGCTTCGCGACGCGATAGACGTCGGACTGGAACTGGCGGGCGCACCGAAGCTGTCCGCCATCACCGCCGACGGCGTGAGCGCGTGGAGGGTCCCCGATCTGCCCGAGTCGTGGCAGGCGACGCTGGACACGCTCCGCCCGCCGCGCCGCGTCGACGAGCCGCCGTGGGAGTTCCGCAAGCGCCCTCCCCTCCCCGTCGTGTTCCGTCCGCCGCCGAAGATGAACGGCGCGCTGGCGCAACTGCATCTGCAACACCCGCTCGCGCAACGGGTGCTCGGTCGGTTTCTCGCGCAGGGATTCAGTGCCCACGATCTGCAACGCGTGACGATCGTTCGCACGCGACACGATCAGCTCGTGCGCGTGATCGCGTTCGGTCGACTGAGCCTGTTCGGTCGTGGCGCCACGCGACTGCACGACCAGTTGATCAGCGTCGCGGCGCGATGGGTCGAGGGCAAAGAGCAGGAACTCAAACCCTTCGCCGACGACGCCGACCGACGCTCGGTCGACAAGCTCGAAGACTCCCTCGCCGAGTGCCCGACGCTCGACGGCGTGTCCGCTGCGCTCCAAGCGCGCGTCGTCGCAGCGGCGCCGCGATTGTTCAGCACACTGTGGCCGCACGTCCGCGACGAGGCAGACAGTCGAGCAGTGGAAGCCGAGCAACAGTTGAAACGGCGGGGCGTGGAGGAATCCGAGGCGCTCGCTGCCGTCTTGTCGACGCAGCGCAACGCGATCGTCGCGGAAATGGAACGTCGGGTGCAGCTGACGTTCGCGGACCTGGGGCTAGACAAGCGCGAGGCGGACCAGTTCAGGCGCGAGGACGCGTGGTTCGTCGACCGACTCGTGAGCATCCAGCTCGAACTGGAGCGGGAGCCGGGGGAGATCGTCGAGTTGTACCGAGTCGTGCTGAGGCGGTTGGAGCCAGTCGGTTTGGTGGTGTTGTGGCCGGAGTCGCGGGGATGACGCACGCGGGTTTCGCCGTTCTGCGTCCAACCGGCGATGAAATCGCGGTGGCTGCGCTTCGTCCAGCCGGCGCCTGCGGCGACCGCGGCATTGCGACTCCCCGCGACATCACTTTCGACGTCTCACGCCAGGCACGCGATCCGCGCCCGTTGCGGGGAGGAGATGGCTTGCCAGCGCATCACGAACTGTTGCGCGTGACGCTGCTGGGCGCTGCAATCGAAAGCGTTCATCCCGGGCGCGCAAGCGGCAGTGCTGCAATACGGAGCGACCGTCACGTGGGACAGGTAAGGACGCTCGTTTGGCGGTGCCAGCTCGGGCGGAACCGTCGCACGCGAAGAAATGGGCGAGTCGCCGCCGCGGATTCGGCGCGGCCGTCCCTGATAAACCCAGATGGCAATCACTCATGAGCCACCTCGCCTTGCTCGTGCGCTATACGAAGGAATATGTGATCGGGCCAGAGTTCCGCGCAGCATTCCGGTTGTGGACGGCGATGCTCAGACCTGTTTCGAGTGCTCTGAGCGCGGGGCTATTCGAGCTAGTCAGTATCAGTCTCCTCCTCGGGATCTCCGGCCAGTTGTTGATCGTCGGCGCCGCGCTCAGCATTCTCGCCGCCGCATTCGCTCTCGCAACAGTTGTCGCCATAGTGAGAGCGTTGTTCCCTCTCCTGCGATTGGCACGCACGCTGTCGATCGGCGCCCGCGTGCCGCGCACGCAACGTTGGTCGCCCGGCTCCGGAATACGCGTACCTCTCCTACTCCAGATCTCCGACTTACACCTGACTGAGATCGGCGCGTCACCCTACGAGGTGCTCGAAGACGACACTTTGTGGGAGTGGCGACATGGAGCACTCGATACGGGTCTCCGGTATTCGGCAATACTGACGTCGATTTCGAGGAGTGCGCGTCTTTCGTCAGCGTCGGCCCTGGTGATCACCGGCGACACAACCGATTTTGGAACGACCGCCGCCTGGACTAGATTCGAGACGATCACTCGGGGATTCACCGGTGTGCCCCAGCTCGTGCTCATTCCGGGCAACCATGACCTAAGCATCAACCACTGGACTGAGCCGGAGATCGGATCGCGAGAGGCGAGAATCGACCGAAGGAGCGCCTACTTCACTGCTATGGAGCGATTGACTCAGCGGGGACTTCTCCTTGCGTGCGAGACGGAAATGCATAATGCCGTCGGTGCGGCGACGAGCGCGCTCGACGCAACCGCGCGGCATGCTGCCACGGAGCGCCCTCAGGTCATCTCACTTCGTGATCCGACGGGATCTCGCAACTGCGCGACTCTTATCGCGCTCGACTCATGCCGCTATCCATCCAGGTTCGCGCTCTCGAACGCGATCGGGTACTTTGGAATGGCTCAGCTGAAGTCGCTCGCGCTTACTCTGAGCGACGTGCACGGTCCGCTCGTGGTCCTCTGTCATCATCACGTCGCGACAGCTAGTACCGCGGAGCGATCACTCGCGGCTCGGCTACGCGACACGTTCATGGTCGCTCTTGACGGGCGACGACTATTGGAACTCCTGTGTCAATACTCGAAGGCGCGGGGGCCCGTGTTGATTTTGCACGGTCACAAGCACCGAACATATTTCGAGCAGTACACAAGCGCCGAGGGAGGGACCGTGTACGTTCACGGACATCCATCGTCGACAATGGGCGTCGAGACTGCCTCTGGTCTCGACGGTGTCGGGCGAGTGAGCCTCGTGGGTCTGTCGGCCAAAGGCGATTGGATCGTCGAGGTCGAAAGCATTGATCTAGCTGCAAACGCGGTCGTCGGTACAGGAGGGCTACGACGTGTCGTTCCGGTCGTCGTCGGCGTAGAGGGCGTCAGGTCTACTGATGCTGTCGTCGATATCGATGACGTCGACGCGCTCGCGAGGCTGACGCGTCGCAGCGCGGCGCTCGGCTCGCTCGGCTGGTGCGCGCTCGCCCTTGCCGCGATATCGACGCTGGCTGGAGGTGCGGTGCCGGGCGTGACCGGGGACCACGCCTACTGGACGTCAGACCAGTTCCGACAGTTCGGGGCCCGGGAGACGGTGTTGACGACGTTCGCGCTGATGAGAGCGACCGCGTGGCTCGCAGTCGCGGTCGCGCTCATCGGTCGGCGCGTTGCACGTGTGCGTCCAACCGTTTCGGCGACCTCCGTGCGTCGACGGTCTGCCTGGCTCCTGGCGCTACTAATTGCGAATGCGATCATCGTGTGTACCAGCGTGTCGCTCGGTGCGTATGGAGTGACGCGCCAGTCCAGCCTCCAAGGGTCGCCCGCTAGCGGTTCGCTGGGGCGGGCTTCGGACGGGGGTCGCAGGATCCAGAATCTCCGCACACTCGACTTCCGCAGAGTCAGCGGCGGGGCCGAGAGAGGTCCGACGTGACCGACGCAGACCAACGCTTTCACGAAACCTGGCTGGGCATGGTGCAGCCGGTCGATGGTCTGGTGGTGTCGATCCCGGCGTTGGTGGAGGCGCAGTGCCACGAGCGGCAGCCGCCGCACGTGCAAGCGAAGCTGTTGCAACTGTGCCCGCCGCGGAAGATGGCGGAGGGGGAAGACACGGGGCGCGCGATTGGGGATCTCGCGGGTTTTTTGGGCGAGATGCTGGGGTACGAGCGTGGGATGTTCGATGCGGGGGAAGCGGTGCCGGAGGATTTGGCGCTGTGGGTGCCGGAGGGACGGCAGAGTGTGCGGCCGACGATGGGGTTGAGGAAGAGGGGGATCGGAGCGGAGGGGAAGGGAGCGGAGTCGGAGGGGAGTTCGACCACGGCCACGACCACGGCTACGACTACGACTACGAGCAGCGGGGAGAGGGCGGATACGACGCCGGCGAGTAGGGCGGGAGATGGGTATGAGATGTTGGTGTGGCGGGTCCCGAGGGGACTGGATCTCGATCGGGCGGAGGTGGTGACGGGAGCTTGGGACTATCCGCCGGATGCGAAGTTTGATCGGTTGTTGCGGCATTGTCGGGTGCCGATTGGACTGTTGACGAACGACGAGGTGGTGCGGCTGGTGTACGCGCCGCACGGGGAGTCGTCGGGGTCGATCACGTTTCGGTTGGACGACATGGCCAGTGTCGGCGGGCGGCCGATCCTCGACGCGTTCGTCATGTTGCTGTCGGCCAACCGGTTCTTC